>Ga0099364_10011165_pt1 | contig 12290 bp, 11 predicted proteins | sample TergutTh196P3_FD_73070 | JGI IMG/M metagenome (GOLD analysis project Ga0099364, IMG submission 73070) | Microcerotermes parvus P3 segment gut microbial communities from Pointe-Noire, Republic of the Congo - Th196 P3 | ecosystem: Host-associated > Arthropoda: Insects > Digestive system > Gut ...
TTCTTTCTTCCTTATTCAATAATATTAGCAAATCCCAATCGGAGTCCTCACGGGCATCTCCACGCGCCTGCGAACCGAAAAGAATCATTTTTTCGGTTGGTATCAGCTGCCTCTTTAAGGCTTGTATTTCATTGAAAATGACTTTATTCATGTTCGTTATCAATTTTTCTAATACGGGGCAAAGATAAACAAAAAAAATTGGAAAAGCAAAAAAAGATGATTTTTTTTTGAAAATTGCTTAACTATTTAGATATGTTTTGTCCAGTCCACTATTGTTAATCCCTGTATATGTGCAAAATGCTTTGTGTTGTTTGTCACCAGCGAGAATTTCCAGCATTTGCAAAAGGCGGCAATAAGAATATCTGCGTCTTCCACTCTACGCTGCATTTTCTTTAGTTCGGCGTATATACCGGCGGCAACGTCTAAAATGCTATTATCTAATCGTCCGACGCCAAAAAATTCACAAAATATGTCAAATTCTTTCAACCGTTCATTAGCGTCGATTGCCATAAGTCCTCTTTTTATCTCGTAGTACGCAATGGGCGCTACAATAATGTTATGACCGTTGGCTAAAGCGCGGAAAACATTACTTGCAACCAACTCGTTTCCTCTTAAATAATACGAGATGATATTTGTATCAAGCACATAAACATTCGATGAATTCATTGAATCGTCTCTTTAAAATGAACACGCCGCGATAAAATTTCATCAAATTCGTCAGATAACGGTTCTTCATCGTTAAGTTTTCGTAAATTATCGGTTATCTGTTTGAACTTTTTCAATTTTTCGTCAATTGTTACACTACTTTTCTGCACCAAATGCCGTTCTATCAAGTCGGCAATTTCTGAAAAGAAAAATCGGTCTTTCGACAATCCAAGAGTATCGTATTCAACCTGTGACATCTGTACGCTAATCGTTTTCATGTTCTTTTACGTTAAAAAATTACGGTGCAAAGATAAACAATAAATTTTGAAAAACAAAAAAAAAGATGATTTTTCATTATCTATAATTTATATTTATCCATTTCCCATACGTCATCACACGCCAAATCCATTCTAACGGTCCAAACCTGAAATATCGCAACCAAACATTGCAATACAGAACCTGAAACATGAACACCCCCGCCGCTATAAGTTCCACATATACCAACCCCATTGAAAGTGCAAGTTCAAACCCGATGCCATAGAAAATAATTATTCCTGTAACCGATTGTCCTATATAGTTTGTCAGCGCCATTTTGCCCGGCGCAGCAATGATTTTGAAAATTTTTGCATCCTGATGTTTTTCATACCACAGACAGATTGACGAAATGTAGGCAAGGCTCACGGGAAGCACGCTAAAAGCATAAATGATTGAACCTGCTATTAATCCCAATGGGCGTCCGTTTACTGCGTTCCACGCAAAAAGGCAAGAAATGGGTAGCCCCACAAGAAATCCGTAATTACGTATTTTTTTCAGAACAGACGTATATTCATTGAGACGGGCATATATTCTATTTCGCCCGATATACAAGCCAAAGATGAACAACCCCAATACCTTGAAAACGCGGTTGTCTTCTATAAATTCCTGACAACGTATGAACGAACCGCAAAAATTGAACTTCAACACATCCGTATATGTCTTGCCTTCTAACAGCCATACGCTAAAATTACTGTCGTTGATTCCATTTTTTTCGTTAAAATATTGCAACGCCTTTTCAACCGGAATCATCAGTGTAAAACTATGGTCGGTCAATACCTTAAATGTATCCAACGCAATGGGGAAAAATAACAACAACGCCGATATGATGATTAACTTCCTGTCGGGAATATTCCTAAAAAGCGGGAGCAGCAAACCTGCAAGCGCATACAGCGCCACAATATCGCCTGCCCACAACAACCACAAGTGCAAAAAGCCAAAAATCGCCAAAATTGCCATACGACGATAAAAAACAGAAATACTGTGTTGATTTTTTGCAATGTTGGAAAGGATGATAGAAAATCCTATTCCAAACAAAAGAGAAAAGATGCTGTAAAATTTCCCATCCACGAAAATGTAGTGGAAATACCTCCAAATACGATCAATACTAACAGTCGGCATTGCTTCAACTACTGCGCTTTCCTGAAACGTATATAACGAAAATTCGGGATAATTGGCAAGGCAAATTCCAAGCAGTGCGATTCCCCTTAAAACATCAAGAATCACATAACGTTGCGAAGGACTGACAGGTCCATTTTCATCTACAACCTGTTTATATTTCATGCTGCAAAGAAAAGCATATTTTTTTTGAATAAAAAATGTTTTAAGTTTTTTTATGATTTGTTATAAAAACTGGAAAAAAGAAATTTTTTTATTACTTTTGCGGCAAAAATAGATAGTAATTTTTTATGGAACCAAAAATAAGTATAATCATGGGCAGTACATCGGATTTGCCCATAATGGAGAAGGCGGCAAAAGTTTTAGACGAGTTTTGTATCCCGTTTGAAATTAACGCATTATCGGCGCATCGCACACCGCATCAGGCGACTGAATTTGCTCGGGGCGCTTATGCCCGCGGTATACGCGTAATCATTGCAGGCGCCGGTGGAGCAGCGCATTTGCCCGGCGTGTTGGCGTCGCTAACGCCCGTGCCCGTGATTGGAGTACCTGTCAAAGCCACGATTTCAATTGACGGCTGGGATTCGATTCTGTCAATTCTGCAAATGCCTCCCGGAATACCCGTTGCAACCGTAGGATTAGACGCCGCACAGAATGCAGGCATCCTTGCTGCGCAAATCCTTGCAACAGGCGACGAAAATCTGTTGAAAAAGATTGTGGAGTATAAAGACGGTCTGGCGAAAAAGATTGTTCAGGCAAATCAGGAATTGGCTTCGGTGAAGTTTAAATATAAAACAAATTAATGAAAATAGGAATTTTATCGTCAGGGGGCGACTGTCCCGGAATAAACGCGACGATACGCGGCGTTGGCAAGGCTGCCATAACGTATGGAATGGAAGTAATAGGAGTGCTTGACGGCTTCACGGGATTGATGTTCAACGACACTATTCAACTTTCCGAGCGTCAACTTTCTGGAATCCTAACCCTTGGCGGCACAATATTGGGTACCTCGCGCGAAAAACCTTTCAAGAAAAAAGAAGGCGACGTAATCGCAGATAAACCGCAACTTATCAAACAAAATTGCGCCAAAATGGGAATCGACTGTTTGGTATGTATCGGCGGCAACGGTACGCAAAAAACAGCCGCTCAACTTTCGGAATTGGGTATCAATGTTATTGGTATACCCAAAACTATCGACAACGATGTATGGGGTACCGATGTTACGTTTGGATTCGATACGGCGGTGAATATCGCTACCGAAGCAATTGACCGCCTTCATTCAACTGCTAACTCACACAAGCGCGTGATGGTGATCGAACTGATGGGGCATCACGCCGGCTGGATAACGCTTTACGCCGGAGTAGCCGGCGGAGGCGATGTGATTCTAATTCCCGAAAAGGAACACAACATCAACAAAGTAAACGAAGTGTTGCTCGACCGATGTCGCAGAGGGAAGCCGTATTCGATTGTGGTTGTAGGCGAAGGTATAAAAATCGAAAAGAAGAACGGACAGCGCGCCGGAGCATATGTCGCCGAACAAATTGAAAGAGGCACAAGAATAGAAACGCGCGTCACCGTGCCGGGCTATACCCTGCGCGGAGGCTGTCCCTCGCCCTACGACCGTATTCTGGCAACACGAATGGGTACATATGCCGCATCGCTTATCAATGAACGAAAGTTCGGAAAAATGGTAGCCCTTCGCAATAATGAAATGGCAGCCGTTTCGCTAAAGGAAACAGCCGGCAAAACACGATTGGTGCCACACGACCACTTCCTGATTAAACAGGCGCAGAGAGTAGGGACTTTCTTTGGAGATTGAAATCGCAGTTTTTAGTTGCGTCTCAAGATAAGCGTTATCTTGTTAAAATCTGCTGCTGCGTTGATCACATTAACGTATTCCGCATGTTTTTCTGCCGGATAAGATGATTTTTTGTAGCCCTCGTAACATTTTACCGTCAATATTTTTCCTGAAATGGTATAATCTGAATAGAAATACGCTTCGACTTTTCCGTCTAATATCAATTCCACCTTCATTTTCAAGGCTTCGTGATTCAACAGTTCGTAGCCGTCGGGAATTTCGAGGGTAAGTATACGGTCGTAACTTCGGGCATGCGCGGATTCTATCGGCAGTACCCTGTCTTTTTCCTGATACATTTCTACTTGTTTGCCAATCAGTTCGCCAATCCGGAAAAGCAGGTCGTTACCGGCGCGGTTCACTAACATATTTCCGGAAAGCGTACCGGAAACAACCAACGGTTTCAAAAACCAGTCGGCAGGCTGATCATTAGCGATATTCCAATTTAATAATCTATTGGAATTTGCATCGGTTTGCAAAACTTCCTGTACAAATTTCAATTTACTTTCGTTATCTATATAATGTATGAAAGGTTGTAGTAAACCGGCAGTATGTCCCGAAAAACTGTGCGTTGTAGTATATTCTGCCGAAGGTTCCTGCGTATTCAGTTTCACATCGGCAATGGTATGATGAAAACTCTTTGTATAATCGTTTTCGGGAATAGAGCCGGGTATGGGAACCAGCAGATTGTTAACCGGTCTGAAGTAGAGCGCTTCGTTGCCGATAAAATCGTTATCAACGATACCCAGACGATTGTACATCGAATTAGGGTCGATGAAATTGTTTATTCCGGGGAAATAGAGCAGAAAATCATCAAGAAAATTGTAACCGTCGAAACTGTTGTCAAATTTTCGTCGTGTCTTATTGCAAGTAACGACTAATTCAAACGGTATGTTAAAATGTTTGAATATAGCGGCAAACAAGCGTACATAACCTGTTTTGCTGGCATAATTGGTATTTACGATACCGCTTATTGTCGATATGTTTAGACCCTGCGCCCCGTCCTCAATAAGTTGAAAATTGGTCTTGACATAATTTTCGATAAATCGAATCCTTTCTTCGGCTGTCATTCTTCGCTTCGGTTTGATTTTTCTTACCATCTTTTTGAAAACCTTTTGTTCGTCGGGATGAAGATTTATAATCAAATCCTGAAAATGTTGCGCAATCTGCATCCAGTTATATATTCGGTTCAGACTGTAGCCATAGTTGTATGCGATAGTATATTCCACCCGTTGCAGATTTGCTTCGTAGAAAGAATCACGCTCGCGACGCAGCGCGGGTATATCATCGGCGTCTAACAGCAAAGTTCGCGTCCATGCAACTGTATCTAATGATTCGGTCATCTGCGGGGCGCCGTTGTATGATTCTGATATGAAACGAAGGTTTGCCGGACATGTTATCTCGAAAACGACGTGCTGTTTGGGATAGTTTGTTTGCAAAACGTGATTGCCATAAAGGTTGCGATAACCTTTCCGAACCCAGAAATATTCTATGATACCGCCTGTTTGAGCGCCTTCGATTGCAAGCAGTTTGTACGTACCGTCTTCATCTTCTATGGTTTTCAGATGCGACTTGTCTAACTCAATGACATTGCCGTCTTTACTTATGAAGCGCGCTTTTAGCGAAATTATTTCATTGAAGGAAAAAAGCGAAAAACTGACTTTATTGAAACGCTCGAGCGCCTCGTTGTTATTGATTTTGATTTTGTTATGAATAAGTTGATACCCGTCTAATTGCCCCTCATCGTTATAAATTTTTTCCAAACGGGTTATAGATTTTAGAAAACATGCAGCGGTAGTGTCACACATAGTACCGGGCGTTTCCTCGAACTGCGCCTCGCCCCAGTCATAAGAAACAAGGGTTTGGCTAAAAACTGACGTAAGGCAGTAAAAACAGGATAAAATCAATACAAAATAGATTCTTTGCATTATGATAATTATTACAATTATTATTAATTTTTAAAATTCGGCGCAAAAGTACAAAAAAAATTGCATTTTTTTAATATGTATGTTGAAAAAACAAAAAAAGTTTGTAAAGTAAAAAAAATATTGTATTTTTGCCTTCGCATTTTTGAAAATTACCATAAAAATGGATAGTGATAATAATATCCTCAAAAAAGGACTTGGTACGTTGCCCGTTTTTCTTACGGCGGTATCTACCATAATGGGCGCAATTATGTTTTTGCGTTTTGGCGCTGCTGTGGGAACGCTTGGGTTCTGGGGGGCAATTGCGTTAGTGCTTCTGGGACATCTGATAACAATACCAACAGCGCTTGCTATTTCTGAAATTGCAACTAATACGCGCGTAGAAGGTGGAGGCGAATACTTTATAATATCCCGCTCTTTCGGATTGAAAATCGGCTCAACAATAGGAATAGCGCTCTACTTTTCGCAGGCTATAAGCATTTCGTTTTACATCATTGCATTTACCGAATCGTTCTCGCCGCTGTTTAACTGGGTACATGAAAACTGGAATTTTAATTTGCCGCGACAGATTATTTCCGTTCCCGCTTTGAGCATACTGGCTTTTGTGATGCTGAAAAAAGGCTCCGGTTCGGGGCTGAAAATGCTGTATATCATAACGGGCATATTGGTTTTATCGTTATTGTTGTTTTTTGTGGGAAGTCCAATCGACCCGGGCGACGACCCAGCACGAATACCCAACAATTTCCACTTTTTAAACGGACACAGTTTTTTTCTTATGTTCGCCATCTGTTTTCCCGCCTTTACGGGAATGACTGCCGGCGTTGGATTAAGCGGCGATTTACGTAACCCGGGCAAATCAATTCCGCTGGGAACGATGGGCGGAACAATAACAGGTCTAATCGTTTATTTGCTGATAGTATGGAAATTATCGGTTTCAGCGTCTCAACTTGATTTGACAACCGAACAACTTATCATGTCAAAAATAGCAATTGGCGGATTTATAGTCATACCCCTCGGATTGGCTGCGGCAACCATATCATCGGCAATAGGTTCCATATTGGTTGCTCCGCGAACGCTTCAAGCATTGGCAAGCGATAAAACATTCCCCGCGAGACGTTTAAATCTTTTTCTTGCAAAAGGAAGAGGAGAAAATCGCGAACCGATAAACGCATCGTTAGTAACGATTATTATCGCCTTTGTGTTTGTGCTGATGGGCGATATAGACGCCGTAGCGCAGATTATTTCGATGTTCTTCCTTATTACGTATGGAAGTTTGTGTCTGATATCGTTTCTTAACCATTTCGGCTCGCCGCCGTCATATCGTCCGCGTTTCAAATCAAAATGGTACTTTTCTTTAAGCGGTTTTTTACTTTCAGTATGGGTGATGTTCAAAATAAATCCCTTTTATACATTAGTAGCATACAGCATTATTGTTGTTTTCTATCTTTTTATTGAAAACTCCAACAAAAGTCAAAAAGGTCTGGTAAACATCTTTAAGGGCGCTCTATTTCAGCTAAACAGAAGTTTGCAGATTTTCATACAAAAACATCAATCGAGCATGGAAAGCGAAGAATGGCGACCATCGGCAATATGTATTTCGCCAAATTCATTCAAGCGCGAAAAAATACTCGACCTTATGCGCTGGATTAGTCATAGACACGGTTTCGGAACATATTTTCATTATATAGAAGGTTTCTACAGCAAGGAAACTTATACCGAATCGCAGGAAACTTTGAAAGAACTTATCGACAGCATGAAAGAACAGGTAAGCACTCTTTATATTGACACTATGATTTCGCCTTCCTACAAGTCGGCAATTGCGCAAGTTATTCAGGCTCCGTCTATTTCAGGAATGGAAAACAATATGGTAGTTTTCGAATATGATAAAAATAATTCCGAAGAATTGAACCGCATAATCGAAAACATCAATTTCATTCGCGCGGGCAATTTCGATGTATGTATTTTCGGAAATTGCATATCTCCAATCAAATTCAGAAACGGAATTCATGTATGGACGGGAAATACCGACGAAAAAAATACAAATCTGATGATTTTGCTTGGCTACATCATCATGGCGCATCCCGACTGGAAGAAAAGTTACATTAAGATATTCAATATCAGCGGTTCTGAATGTAAAAGCGATGATATCAAGCGCGAATTGGAAGAGTTGATAGCCACGGGACGATTGCCTATCACATTGACCAACATCGAAATAATCACGCTTGCAGAAAATCAAGCCATAAGCCAAGTCGTTGCGGAACACTCCCAAAACGCGGGACTTACAATTATAGGATTCAGCGAAAATGTAATCAAACATGGAGATACTGAATATTTTACGGAATTTGACAATATAGGCGATGTTTTGTTCGTAAATTCCATTCAATCGAAAACTATAATTTAACCCTGATGCAAATTTAGAAAATGATACTGTAAAAACTATTTTGGAAATGATTAGTGAAAATGGAGGATTATCAGCGCCTTATATATCAAAACGAACAGGCAAAAGCATAATTACTATAAAGCGTTATCTTGCCAAACTAAAAGATTTACAAATAATTGAGTTCAAAGGCGCTCCCAAAACAGGAGGATATTATCTAAAATAAAAAAACAAAAAGTATGCGTAAAATAATCACAACAATTTTTTCTTTGATTTTTTGTCTTTTTGTCCAAGCCCATTCGGGCAAGGCGAGTTTCCACATCATGATTGATACTGATGGCGCTGCCGACGACTTGCGCGCTATCTGTATGCTATTGAGCAACCGCGAAGTGGAAACATTAGCGATAACAACATCCGAAGGCGCATTGACGCCCGACGCATCAGCGCTGAAAGTAACGGCATTGTTGAACAGGTTCCATCATCAGGGAATACCTGTAGGTGCAGGAAGGGCGCTTGGAATAGCGCCTCCGGCATGGCGGCGGCAGTCGGAACAAATTTCATGGGGCGACGCTGTAAATGTCAAAGCGCCCGAAATAACAGCCAAAGACCTTATTATTCAGGAAATTGAAAACGATAATAAAAAGATCATTATCTTTTGTTTGGGAGCGCTTACCAACCTGAACGACGCGCTGACCGCAAAACCTGAATTGAAAGACCGAATAGAACGCGTAATATGGTACAACAGTTCGGCAAATCCCTTGCGAGGCACAAACTACGACGCCGACCGCGCCTCGGCAGACAAGGTTCTGGCAAGCGGCGTTCGCGTGGATATTGTTTCCGCAGATATTGCTGCTGAAATTGTGATTGACGGGCAATACCTGAACATGCTTGCCGAAATAGAGAACAATAAATATGCGGAAAAAATTATAGAAACGCACAATAGCAATGCCTTGAAGCCGGTAGTCGAATCGCGCCATCTGAAAATGTGGGACGATTTAGCAGTGGTTTATCTTTTTATGCCGCAACTGTTTACCGGCGAGCGTATTAATGACGATGTTTCCTTATATTCGCTTTCAAGCGCCGATATGTCTATGTTTGCAAAGATGATAGCCGTCAATATTCTGGAAGGCAAACCCGACAGCGAAAGTCGCGTATTTTTCGGTTTCCCCGACGATCCAAGCCTGTATGCCGCCGATGTTGCGCCGTTGGTGAATAATATTATTGCCCGTCACGGTCGCAGCGAATGGCGCGCGGGAGTACTAACCAACGAATTGCACGGACATTTGGGTATATATGCTATAATTGGCGTTAAAATGGGAATACGCGCCCGCGAATTTTTCAATATCGGAGTAGACGATATCAAAGTTGTTACCTATGCAGGTCTGCAGCCGCCGGTAAGTTGTATCAACGACGGCTTGCAGGTTAGCACAGGCGGAACGCTCGGACACGGATTAATAAGCGTAGCGGCAGATGAAAATATTCGCCCCGAAGCGACGTTCACATTCAAAAACAAAACGCTTCGCCTGAAACTGAAGCCCGAATATTCCCAACAAATACGTAGCGACGTAGAAGACGCAATAAGGCAGCACGGAAATCTAACCGAACCGTATTGGCTGCAAATACGCAAGTTAGCAATAAAATACTGGGAAGAATTTGACAGGCGACAAATGTTTGAAATGAGTTGGTAAAAATTGTTGATACGGAAAATTTTTTTTAGGTAAATAATCAAAAATCAAAAATCAAAAATCAAAAATCAAAAATGATAAAATTAGTTACTATATTTTTTGCGTTCATTTTAAGCGGTTCATTTCTGCATGCGCAAGACGTAACAGGCGAATGGAACGGCGTTTTGAACGTTTATGGAACAAATCTGCGGATTGTCTTCCATATCAACAAAACCGATGATGGCTACGTTTCTACGATGGACAGCCCCGACCAGGGCGCTACCGGCATACCCGTAGCCACAACTACATTCGACGGATTAAAACTGTCGCTGGCAGTTGCAAATATAGTCTACGAAGGCGAATTCAAAACCGATTCCATTGCAGGAACATTCAAACAGGGCGGGCTGAATATTCCGCTTACGCTGAAAAGGACGCCGGCAGAAATAAAACCTCTTGTCAGACCGCAAGAACCCATACCGCCATATCCATACATATCCGAAGAGGTTACTTTCGACAACGAAGCTGCAGGCGTTACCCTTGCCGGCACTCTGACCATGCCCGCAACGGGCAAAAACTTTACCGCAGTAATACTCATCACTGGCAGCGGAGCACAAGACAGAAACGAAGAAATAATGGGACACAAACCGTTTCTTGTTATTGCCGACTATCTAACACGGCGCGGAATAGCCGTACTTCGCTACGACGACCGCGGATTTGCTCAATCGACAGGTGATTTTGCCTCCGCCACAACAGCCGATTTTGCTACCGACGTAGAATGTGCAATACGATACCTCAAAACGCGAAAGGAAATAAACCGACGCAAGATAGGATTGATGGGACACAGTGAAGGCGGTATAATTGCTCCGATGGTTGCGGCGAGGTCGAAAGACGTCGCATTTATAGTCATGCTCGCAGGTACAGGCATACGCGGCGCAGAACTAATGCTGAAGCAAGCCGAGTTGGTTCACAGAACTTCAGGAATGTCAGAAGATATGATTGAAAAAACAATTGCTGTAAATGCAAAGGTGTTTGATATAATCCTCAACTCGCAAGAGACTGTATCGTCGCAGGCGATTACCGATTTTTTGACAGAACTGAAACCAGAAATCGCAGAGATTACCCCTCCCGGAATGACCGTAAACGATTATATTAGACTGTTTACCTCGCAGGTTTCTGGGGTATGGATGCAGTTTTTACTTCGTTACGACCCATCGCCTGCGCTGGAAAAGGTAAAATGTCCCGTTTTAGCGGTCAATGGCGACAAAGACGTGCAGGTTCCCGCAAAGGAAAACCTGACGGCTATCAGCGCCGCACTAAAAAAAGGCGGTAACAAAAAGGTAACAGTCATCGAATATCCAGGCTTAAACCATCTTTTTCAGGAGTGTGATACAGGTTCGCCCGCAGAATACGCAATAATCGAACAGACATTCGCACCAAACGTACTAAAGGACTTGGCAGAATGGATAATAAAGAGATAAAAAATTAAAAAAAAAAAATTATTTTTTTTTTTAGGTAATGTCAAAAAAGATGTTTATATTTGCGCGAGATATTTTTAAGTGATTTTTCAAAAGTTAACGGGCTTCGGCTTTTGTAAAATCTAATTTAGTTGAATTTTTGAAGCCCACATAATGGAAATAACAATGAAAAACAAAGAATTAGGAGTTATTGTGATGTTGGCATGGCTTCTTTGGGGCGCAGGTTGCACCCTGAACAGGAATGACATGCATGAAGAAGAGACGCCGTCTTCAACCCTAAAGACCGCAACAGGGCAGGAGATTGACGAATTGGCGTGGAATTTCCACTGCAGTATGGCTCGCCCGGATGGGACGAGTTGGAGTATATTGTTGAAAATTTAAATCGAATTTGATTATGAAAGCTTTAAGAAATTTTTTAATTGTATTTTTTACTTTTACTTTGTATTCATGCCAAAAAGACGAAAGCGATTTTGACGTGGATTTCGATTTTGAAATAACCGAAACGAACATTTTAGAACTGTTCGATTTTAGCGTTATTGATAAAAAATTTGCGGAAGCGCCCACAGGAAAACTTGAAGTAAACGGAGTGACAATAGATTTTACCTGCGATGAAGTAATGAGGTTTAGAACTTCAGATAAGAATTTTATCCTCATTCGCAACGGTTTGCCTGTAATAAATACTATGGGTTCAGGTAATAACGCTTATGTTTTAGATGAAATGAATTTGGAAACTATCCGAACGGTTGGAAAACTTGCTACTATGTATAGCAGTTTTACAATGGGCTATCCAAGCTTTGTACAGAGTTATTCAAGTTATCGCAGTCCCGATCAGGACGCAGATGATATTTACTCAACAATAGAATATTTGCTTGCACAGGCATGTTTTCAAGATGATTGTGGCTGTAAAACACGGGAGGC
>Ga0099364_10011166_pt1 | contig 12289 bp, 13 predicted proteins | sample TergutTh196P3_FD_73070 | JGI IMG/M metagenome (GOLD analysis project Ga0099364, IMG submission 73070) | Microcerotermes parvus P3 segment gut microbial communities from Pointe-Noire, Republic of the Congo - Th196 P3 | ecosystem: Host-associated > Arthropoda: Insects > Digestive system > Gut ...
AAGCGTTGGCTGCAAAAGGCGGAATCGTACAGATTTGTCTCTATAAGGAATTTATCAACCGCGAGTCGGAAAAAGCATCGTTAAGTGACGTTGTCCGTCATATCCAGTATGTGGCAGATTTGGTTGGCGTCGATTATGTGGGGATCGGTTCCGACTTTGATGGCGACGGTGAAGTAATCGGATGTCGCTCGGCTAACGAGTTGATTCAAATCACGATGCGTCTGTTGGATGCCGGTTTTGATACGGAAAGTATCGAAAAAATATGGGGCGGAAACCTGTTGCGGGTCATGCACGCTGTACAAGATGACGCTATTGTCATGTCAGCGCTATTTTGCCGTCATTGCAAGAGTCCAATTAAAGAATCAAACAAGAGTAAATGACGAATTATGTTTTTATTGAATATCAACCTGTTATCTGATTTCGTCATTGCGAGGAACGAAGCAAACCAGAAAAAAGTCGTCAGTATCCTTTTTCCGACGGCATTTATGGCGGATTGGGACTCACAATGATGATGCGTCAAATTGCAGTTAACATAATACTGATTTTTAGTTTTTAAAAAAAATACAGAATGGATAAACTAATTTTTTTATTGGCAGGATGTTTGTTTTTGTCGTGTTGCGGACAAAGGGATGTAACGACTAAACCTGCAGCGACGGTTACCGAGATGCGAAGTAATCTGTCGTCGCCGGAATTTAATGCGGATAGCGCCTACGCCTTTGTAGAGAGGCAGGTACAATTCGGTCCGCGTGTGCCCAATACCGACGCCCACAGGGCATGCGCCCGTTATCTGGCTTCCGAACTGGAACGGTTTGGCGCCGAGATTTACGTACAGGAAGCCGTTTTGACGGCATACAATGGCGATCGCCTGCAGGCAAGTAATATCATCGGCGTATTTAATCCCAAACAAACGAAGCGCGTGTTGCTGTTTGCCCATTGGGATTCGCGCCCGTATTCAGACCAGGATGCAGATGTAAACAATCATCACAAGCCGGTTGATGGCGCTGATGACGGCGCAAGTGGAGTAGGCGTGCTGCTCGAAATCGCCCGGCAGATAGGCATTCGCGGAATCGAAATCGGCATAGATATCATCTTTTTTGATGCGGAAGATTATGGAACGCCTGAATTTGCAAACAGAAATAGTCTGGACACGTACTGTCTTGGCACTCAATTCTGGGCGAAGAACCCGCATGTACCTAATTACAAAGCAGATTATGGCATACTGTTAGATATGGTGGGAGGCAAAAATGCCACATTCTATAAAGAAGGTTATTCGATGGAACATGCAGCGCCAATTGTGGAGCGTGTCTGGAGTACAGCCCGAAATATAGGTTACGGTAAATATTTTATCAATGCCTCGGGAGGCGCAGTGACCGACGACCATCTCTATGTAAACAGCGGGCGACGCATACCCAGCATCAATATCATCAATTATGACCCCAATACAAGCCATCGCTTTGTACCCTACTGGCATACGCAGCAGGATACAATGGACAATATCGACCGTGAAACACTGAAGGCAGTCGGCCAAACAGTGTTGGAAGTGATTTATAAGAACTGAACATCAACAAAACAGGTATATGACAATTAATGAGATACAGCATAATATCATCGACGAGTTTGCCGTTTTTGATGACTGGATGGACAAATATGGTTTGCTTATTGAGATGGGTAATTCGTTGCCGTCGTTGGATGAAAAATACAGGACTGAAAACAATCTGATAGCAGGTTGCCAAAGCCGTGTCTGGCTGCATGCCGAATATAGCGAAGGGAACGTTTTTTTTCACGGCGAAAGTGACGCGGTAATTGTCAAAGGCATTATTTCGTTGCTGATAAATGTGTTGTCCGGACATTCGCCAAAAGAAATCCTGGAAACCGACCTTTATTTTATCGAAATAATCGGCTTGAAAGAACACTTATCTCCCACCCGTTCCAACGGCTTAACCGCCATGCTGAAGCAAATGCGCATGTATGCCCTGGCGTTTCAGGCGAAAGACTGTTGAATAACCGAACAAACCTCAATTATGAGTTATGATTAATTGAATATTGATTTTTTTTATATTCTTACCATCTTACGGTCTTCTGACTGTCAATTACAACGTATCTGTTTGCGTTTTTACATATTGAAATTCGGAATCATTCATGTTATCTAAATACGATTCAATATGCCGTTTCTTTTTCTCTTCCAGAATTTCATCAATAGCGATCAGAATTCCTGTTTCTTCCACATCGCCGAACATACCGTTAATTGCCGTTCCGAAGACACGCATCTTCGGCGAAAGACTCATGTAGGCATTCACCAAAGGAGGAACATTAATCCCCATCTTTCGCACCTCCTGATTCAAAATCTTATAATTATCCTTGAAATTATCGTAACAGAACAGCGCCTCCATTTTCGGAATATCCATACTTGTCATCAATGGATGCTTTGGTATCACTAAACCTTCGGTATCAGGGAAATGTAAATTCAGGAAAAATAAAATCATATTACGGGCTTCTACATTATATGTATTATACATGGTCACTTTCCCATAGAAATACTTCAAAGAAGGGTTGATAACCGTCAAAGCGCCCAAACCATCCCATAAATTATCCAGGATAAAAATACTTTTTTTGTTTTCTAATGTTGCCTGATAATCCAACGAAACAAACGAACGCCCCAACTCGACTGTATAAGGTAAATAATTGTTCAAAAAGTTGTCAGAGAAATCGAATAAGGAGGAAGTCGCCAGGACAGGTTTTCCATCCGTCTCAAATTTGACATCCGCCCCACACAGAAAACGATACCCTCCCAGGATCTGCTCTTCAGTCGGACTCCAGACAATCAACTGCCTGTAAGCGTTTTTCATCGTATCAAACGCATCAATATCAGCCGACAGTCCCGTCCCACCTCCATAATGCCGGAAAGCAATTTCGCGAAGCCGCCCGATTTCCTGCATGACTTGAGGGGAATCATGCGCCGTTACGATGTAAATCTCGTTGTTTGATTTATTGGTTCGCCGAAGTTTTTTCTCTGAGATTAATTCTTTTTTCAGAACATCCCGGTCAACAGGTTGAATAATATCTTGTATCATAATCATTTATCACTTAATGAGTACACTTTCTGTTTCACCCATTCAGCCCATTCCGCAGGTTTTTTGCTGTTATCAAAAGTCTGCCAGGGAACAGGTTCTCCAAAATAAAGTCGAAACAGGCTGTGCCTTTGTTTAAACATTTCATCCGGCAAATATAACATTTCAATATTCATTTTGATACCAAATCGCTTACGAAAATTCGCCAAACGATAAAAAAAGTTGGAATTATGTCCTTCAAAATACACTGGAACGACGTCGCGTTGGTATTCTATTGCCTTCTGAATAAACGATTTTTTCCATTCAAGGTCGCGGATTGCCCCTTTTTGTTTGCGAGAGCAAAGCCCTGCCGGAAAAGTCAGAATCTGCTTGTCTGATGCAAAGACTTCTTCCATTTTTCGAGCGACATGCCTCCCTTGTGAGCCATGTTTATTGATGGGAACAAATATGGAGCGCAAATTAGGGATAAACAGCAATAGATCGTTGACCGGACAACAGATTCCCGAACCGTAATGATGCCCCAGCACAGCAGCTAAACAAACCCCGTCAAGTCCTCCCAACGGATGATTGGATGCAAAGATATACCTTCTTCCATCAGTCGGAATACATTCTTCACCGTTTACTGCTAACGTCAGGTTGAACTCATCGACCAAAGCCTGCATAAAGGCGACTCCGTCAAGATCATGATAACGAGTAATAATATCATTGATCTCATCCTGATGGATTGTCCGGATCAGGTAATTCACTAAAAAACCCGGAATCTTTTTCGCCATTTTAGGCGCTTTCTGACGCAATACTTCTTTTACATCAATCAGTTTCTTTGTATCCATCGTTCTGATATTAAAATCTTTTTGTTATTTTTCACTTTTGGTTTCAGCGTTTAGTTTTTGCAAAGGTAACTTTTTAAAATTATTCGCTCAAAGAGTATGGCTTTTTTTTGAAAAAACAAATTGTCAATTCAACTATTTGTTTATACATTTGCACAGTGTGCACTTGTAATGAATAAAAATTACTTTTCAACTTTCAATTATCGAATGGATTTCCCTCACGATTTTAAAATCAGGACAGCACAGTGGTTGGGCAATGAATATGCCTTGCTGGAAAAAGCCTTGCAGGAAGAATCGCCCGTCAGTATCCGGATCAATCCGTCCAAACAGAGTGTGCCTGTAGCCGGGTATGAAAAAGTCGGATGGTGTGACACAGGTTATTATCTGCCGGAACGACCTTCTTTCACCTTCGATCCTTTATTTCATGCAGGATGTTATTATGTGCAGGAAGCCTCGTCTATGTTTCTTGAACAGGCAGTGAAACAATATATCTCTACTCCGGTAATATGCCTGGATCTATGTGCTGCGCCAGGAGGTAAATCCACTCACATGCAAAGTATTCTTCCGGATAAAAGTTTGTTAGTCAGTAACGAAGTGATTTATAGCCGGGCTGTTGTCCTGAAGGAAAACCTGATGAAATGGGGTTCGCCTTACAAGGTCGTAACCCATAATGATCCGAAAGAAATCGGACAATTCACGCATTTGTTCGATATGATCATAGCCGATTTGCCCTGTTCGGGTGAAGGGATGTTTCGGAAAGACCCGGATAGCCGGAACGAATGGAGTGCTGCAAACGTCGCGTTATGCGCTGCACGTCAGTTAAGGATTATCCATGACAGTTGGGAAAGCCTGAAACCCGGAGGATTATTATTTTATAGTACCTGTACGTTTAATCGCGAGGAAAATGAAGACAATATCCGTCATATAATCACACATCTTGACGCGGAAGCGCTTCCTGTTTCCGTTAATGACGACTGGAAAATCAATGGAGCAGTTGGCGAGTCCTTTCCGGCTTATCGTTTTTATCCCCATAAAATCAAAGGAGAAGGGTTGTTTTTTGCTTTATTGCGCAAACCGGACGGCAAACAGCAAACCGTCCGGTATGAGATGAAAAACAAACAATCAATCTCCCCTGTACCATCGCGAATCAAAGAATATCTGATTAAGACAGATGAATTTTGTTTCGGTGTCAGACAAAACGTGATTCAAGCTATACCTGTTGTTTATCAAGATACCTGTCAGATACTTTCCAGCCATCTTCGTCTCTTGTCTGCCGGAGTTTTATTGGGTGTAATCAAAGGAAAAGATATATTCCCTTCACCGGCTCTGGCGTTGAATACATGCCTCCATGCTGAGGCGTTTCCTTCTGTCAAACTGACTTTGGAGGAGAGCATTCGTTATCTGCAAAAGGAAACGTTGGTTTTACCTTCTTCGATTCCAAACGGGTATGTCGTTGTAAAATACGGAAATACGCCACTTGGTTTTGTGAAAAATATCGGAAGCCGGGCGAATAATCTGTTTCCGAAGGAATGGAGGATCAGGAAGACCGTAAGATAGTAAGAGTTTAAGAATAGAAAAATAGAGAAAGAGATGAAAAAAATCGGATTGCTTTCGGATACGCATGGGTGGTGGGATGAAAAATATGTTGTTCATTTCGAATCGTGTGATGAGATTTGGCATGCTGGCGATATTGGGTCAGTGACGGTAGCTGAACAATTGGCTGCACTTAAACCATTACGTGCCGTTCACGGGAATATTGACGGACAGGAAGTAAGGTTGTTATATCCCCGGATTAATTATTTTTTGGTCGAAAGAGTCATGGTTGTGATGACGCATATAGGCGGTTATCCCGGACTTTATGAGCCGGAGATCCGCACCAAACTGTGCACCCTGAAGCCTAAACTTTTTATTGCCGGACATTCGCATATTTTGAAAATCATGTTCGACAAAAAGTTGAACCTCCTATATGTCAATCCTGGCGCTGCCGGACATAGCGGATTTCATCGCGTACGCACATTAGTTCGCTTCATCATTGATAATGAAGAAATCAAAGATATGGAAATAATTGAGTTGGGAATGAAGTAAAGTAAGGAATTTTATGTATATTTGCATCCGGAATGTACATAAATTATTCTTTATCTTATTTTAAAAAAAGTTATGAAACAACTTGCTGTTATCATTCTTGCTTTCCTGTTGCCGCTAAACTTATCTGCACAGGATCGGCGTAGCGGGATGCCCTGGACTACCCGCAGTGAAGTCATTGCCCAAAACGGGATGGTATGTTCATCGCACCCGTTGGCCACCCAGGTAGGTATTGATATCTTAAAAAAGGGAGGTACTGCTGTTGACGCAGCTATTGCTGTCAATGCCTGTCTCGGGCTGATGGAACCGACCGGATGCGGCATTGGAGGTGATTTATTTGCCATTGTATGGGATGCCAAAACCCAAAAGTTATACGGTCTCAATGCAAGTGGGAAGTCTCCCGAAAGTATCAGTATTGCTGCTCTTAAAAATAAAGGACTGTCTCAAATCCCTCAATATGGAGCGATTCCCGTAAGCGTTCCGGGCTGTGTAGACGGATGGTATGAACTGCACAAACGATTTGGTTCGTTGTCGATGGGTGAATTATTACAGCCAACCATTGACTATGCCAACACCGGCTTTCCGCTGACGGAAGTGATTGCACCCGGAATACAAAGTACAGTCGCACGCTTTGAAAGGCAATATCCCAATATCAAAGAAACGTATGCGCCCAATGGGGAGCGATGGAAAAAAGGCGACGTTTATCGTAATCCGATGCTGGCGAAAACGTTACAGTTGATTGCCCAGAAAGGACGCGATGAGTTTTACAGGGGAAGCATTGCCCGGATTATCGGTGATTTCATGCAATCTCAAGGCGGATACCTGACTTACGACGATCTGGCTTCGCACTCTTCGGAATGGATTGATCCTGTGACTACCAGTTATCGCGGATACGATGTATGGGAGCTTCCGCCTAACGGACAGGGTATTGCCGCCCTGCAAATGCTTAATATACTGGAACAGTACGACCTGGGGAAATACGGTTTCGGTTCGGCCGAACATATTCATTATTTTGTAGAAGCCAAAAAATTAGCCTTCGAAGACCGTGCCAAATACTATGCAGATATGCGGTTTTATAATGTTCCAGTGAATGAGCTTATCAGTAAGGAATATGCCATGAAACGAAGCAAAGAAATAAATGACCGCCGTGCGTCGCAAAACCCACAACCAGGTGTGTTGGCAAATACCGACAATACGATTTATCTTACTGTGGCAGATAAAGATGGAAATATGGTCTCGTTTATCCAAAGCAACTTTCGCGGTATGGGGAGTGGTATGGTTCCTCCCGGTTTGGGATTTATGCTGCAAAACCGCGGAGAGTTATTTGCTATGGATGAAACCCATGCCAATGCATTGATGCCCGGCAAACGCCCTTTTCAAACCATCATTCCCGCTTTTGTAACAAAAGACGGCAAGCCTTTCCTGAGCTTTGGCGTGATGGGTGGTGATTTTCAGCCTTTAGGGCATGTGCAGATACTCTTAAACATCATCGACTTCGGGATGAATGTGCAGGAGGCGGGCGATGCGCCCCGTATTGACCATTCCGGCTCATCGTCGCCTGTCGGCGAAGAACAGGAAAAAGGCGGGGGAAGAGTGGAACTCGAAAACGGTTTTTCAACACAAACCATTCGCCGGCTGTTAGAAATGGGGCACAAAGTCAGTTATGGTTTTGGTGGAGGATATGGCGGATACCAGGCCATTTTATACGATCCGGAAAACAGGGTGTATTATGGCGCTTCGGAAAGTCGCAAAGACGGGTGTGCGATGGGATACTGAATCAACAGGCAAGCAGGCATGAAGCATTAAAACCCGAATGCGTGTATTATTTATTGAGATTTCAGTCTTTCAGATATTCACCCATGATGTACAGTTGCTGCGCGGATGTATTTGCGCAGGATATTGACGAAATTATCAGTTTCGTAAGCGAAGATATTGGTTTTAAACGCCCATCCTTTTCCCATCCGGCACAATTCACCGAAAGTCATCGAACATTTATGTTCAAAGGCTTCTTCGCCTGCAAACTCGAAACGTGCCATTTCTTTCCCTTTGGCATCCAGCGCCCTGATATAGGCATTCTCTATCAGACCGAAATGTTGTCCGCGTTCTTTTCCCTTGTAAATACAAACTAAAAAAAGAATTTTGCTAATTCTCAGTGGCAACTCACCAGGTATGACAATGATTTGTTCGGCATCACTGTCCTCATCTGCTGATCCAACCAGATTATCACCCGTATGAATCACATATTCACCGTTTTCGATAAACCGGACAATGGTATTTTCGATTTTTCGCTGAGTTGCATCGTGGTATGCTCCCAGATTGCCCGATGGCGCCGTCAGATTATGAAAATAAATGACATCGCTTTTCTGGAAAGGAACTTTCCGTTTGCCGGTCAGAAACAGGTCATTTCCCAAGTTATTCACCCTGTCGTTTTTGTCCATCAAAAAAGCAATAGCGTCGAGATCGAAATCCAATTCGTCATCAAAAAAGTAACGTCCCCATAAATCAGGCTGTTTTTCACGGATATTCCATCCCAAACCAATGGTGATTTTCGAAATATCGTATTCTTTCCTGTCAAATAATATGATTTTTTTTTCTGTCATGATTCAAATAATTGGTTTTCCCGTTCTTTTTCAAGCATAAAAATCTTGAATTGCATTAATTTAGCCTGAATATCGGTAAGTTGATTACTCAACAGTTCGAAGTCGTCGGGACTGACGCGTGGCAGATCGTTTCGCACCTCTTCCTTATCTCCTATAATCTTTTCGATGGACTTTTTCATCGCCTCTTCTTCCAGTTCTACTTTCATTTCCTGAATAGCGCTCAAAACTATACCGGTGAACATGTTCAGGATGATGAATACGCAAATAAGAACGAAAGAGATAAAGTAGAAGGCGGCAGGTAGTCCCATTGCCTGTGGAATTCTGGGGGCAATATCGGAGACATTCATTCCATAAACCTGTTCAGGATAGGCGCTTGCTCCATATATGTTGTGATACATGATATCTGTCCAATCTTCGAGGGTGATTACCCTGAAGAGAGATAACAGGGCATTGGGCAGGGTGCCGAAATGAAAAGGGTCGTTATCAGCAAAGAAGTAGACACCCATCGCTCCGTAAGTGAAGAAAATGATAATCAGCAACAGGAACACGTACGCAATAGTCGGAAGACTGCGCAACAGAGCGCCAACCCACAATTGCAGTTTCGGGATGGAGGAAAAGAGTCTGAAGATTCGGAGTACCCGAAGCATACGGAAAGCCACAAAGGCTGGAAAGAGGGAGATAACGCAAATGATCGTAACGCTAAAATCGAAAACATTCCATGAATCCTCAAAATAGCGACGGGGATTCCTGCCTGCGGCTCCTATCTTGACCAACACCTCGAATACGAAAGAGAAAATCAATATCATATCAATCGCAATGATAAATAGATTGCTTTCCTTTAAGCCATCCCAGGAATCCCAACCTACCATCAGGCAGGACGCAAGAATAGAACAAATGATAAAACGGTAGAAAAACTTTGAGTTGGCAATTTTCTTAAAAAAACGTTGCAACATGGCTTAATACTATTACTTCATATTAATATAGCGAAAACAACACAGATTTACGTGATCATGTACATTTTTGATAATCAGACGCATATGTATTTGTTCGTTTTTTTGCGTAAATCCGTGTCATTTGTGTGCATTGGATACAACACCATTCGACAATAAACCTCTTATTTTCAGCTTATTGTTTCCCGTTCACTGTTATGTAAGGACATTCTTTGTCCATTCGACACATTTGGCAGTTTCTTTAACGGCATCCGAATTTGACGGTATCTCATATTCGAGTTCGATGTCGCAATGTACCGGCCAACCCGGTTTTCCGGCATTGCTCTGGATGTAGAGCAGAAATTCTTTAAGCGGCGTATCGCCCTGTCCATACGCACGGTTGAAGTCTTTGGGTGAAGCGTCAGGCCCGGTTTTATCCTTGATGTGACAGGAGACAATACGGTCGTGGTATTTCTCAACGATTTCACGCGGATCATTGCCTGTCGATCCAAAATAATGTCCCATGTCGAAGTTGAAACGAACGCAGTCGTATTTCAGGTAGGCGTCGTACCCCTCGAAATTTTCCTGGGCGAATTGGGCATGGTTGTGCAAAATCAGGAATTTGCCATGCTTTTCGGCAAATGGCGCTACACGCTCGGTAAGTTGAAGTCCGACCTCAGCGGTCACACCCACAGCGCCTATCGCCTTACAGGCATTGAAGACGTAATCAATCTCTGCATCCGGCATATTGGCTCTGAGATCAAGTTTGATAATGTGGATGTCGATACCTGCCATCTTGTAAAGATTAGCAAGTTCCTCATATTTTGCCATTGGAACAGAGAGGCGCCAGGCTGACACTTCTTCATTGTACTGTTGGCGAGCCTCCATTATAGCATCACGTTCTCTTTGTTGTTCAGGAGTCAATTCCTGTCCAGGAGCGATACGAGGCATCTGTCCGAACGAAGGAGCTGCCGGCCTGCCGGCAAAAGTCTCAGCTACATCGCCCATCATTTCAAGCGATCCAAGCCCCGATGCAAGCGAATAGAGTAATACATTGCCCGGATCCGTCGGCAACGAACGGAAACTGTAAGTAATGGCGCCGATCTGAACGCCGCCAAAATTGGAACGGTTCACCTCTTTTGGGCTTGCTGTAGCGCATGCAGTCTGAAGAGGGGCGATCGCAAAAGCGCCTGCAGCTAAAGCTGTCGACTGCAGGAAATTACGTCTGTTAATAGTCGTTTTGTTTTCTTTCATACGATTGTTTTTTAGGGTTTAATAAAATATAGTTAATTATACAAATCTTCCAACATTGTCTTTTTCATTGTTTAGTTTGTGCAAAATGCGCCGAAAGTTCATGTTTTTATTTCAAATATCCAAATTTTTGAGCAAAAATCTACATTTCAGTAAGAAAAATTTGTGATAAAAAAATCCATGAGTCGCCTTATGGGTTACTTTACGGGACGGATTCCCCTGATATTTTTGATGACAGGAGGCGCTCATGGGATAAAATCTTTTTGGTCATCGTGTCGCAAGGTTACAGGATATGCAGGAACTCTGTCTTCCTGATACTGATAATAAAATATGTGCTATTCCGAAAAAAGTTGTACCTTTGCATATCTTTTTGCTAAAAGTTTGAGTAACAGTATAATTTTTAAACACCACTAAATGTTAATACAATGATATCAGTCTATGTAGCCATCAAAAGCAAGAAATTGAATGAAGACTTTTGTGCTTCCATCAATAAATCAAATACTGCGAAAGTAAAAGATACATTCTTCACGCTCAAGGACTGCAGGCAAAAATTGGCTGTCCGCGCCCCACACATCCTTCTGCTCGGATTAGATTTACCGGACGGTTATTGGGTTGATTTCTGTATGGAAATACGGGAGAAATATCCTGCCCTGAAAATTCTGGCTATCATCTCCTATGACGAATATACCATTTTTAAAAATGCGTTAAACAGTTTGACGTCGGGCTATATTTCAAAAGACGCCTTGCCGAAAGTAATTGTCTCGGCAGTTAATGCGGTGATGGAAGGGATTTTTTTTCGTTACGACAAGATTGATGTTCAGGAAGAAAAAGAAGTATCCGGACCGGAATGGCAGCAAACGGCCATTCAGCAACTGATTCAAAAAATCAAAACAGATGATAACCCTCAGCAAATGATAGAAAAAATGTCATCGATGATTGAATCCATTGAAAATGAACGCAGGATGATGATCCAAAATCTGTTGACCGCTGAGAAAGATGAAATGGACCCTGAGTTGATTGACAAATATTTGATGCAGCTCATTGATAATATGCTGATAAAAGGGCGTCCTAACTGGGAAATCGCCGAGATGCTCAACATAAGCATCGAAACGGTCAGGCTATACCGGATGGAATTTATCTTGAAAATCAGCGGTAAAAACTCTATGTTGGTATCGGTCAAAAAAGATGGACAACCCATAAGGTTGGCGCGGCGTGAATTGCAATTGCTCAGGTTGATTGCTGCAGGTTATACGAATCAGGAGATTGCCGACGATATTCTTTACGTCCATCCGGAAACGGTCAAAACATTGCGCAAAAATTTGATTCAGAAATTCGACGCGAAGAATTCCATGTCGATGGTCATCGACGCCATGAGGATGGGACTGCTCAAAATAGAAGATATTGATGATTTGTTATCTTTATAGGTCGTCCGTACCTGTCCTGAACACAAGCTTAGGTCCATTTACGGCGCACTGAATCTCGTCACCGTGTTGCAAATACCACTCTTTATATACTTTCTCACCGTTGACTAA
>Ga0099364_10011167_pt1 | contig 12289 bp, 9 predicted proteins | sample TergutTh196P3_FD_73070 | JGI IMG/M metagenome (GOLD analysis project Ga0099364, IMG submission 73070) | Microcerotermes parvus P3 segment gut microbial communities from Pointe-Noire, Republic of the Congo - Th196 P3 | ecosystem: Host-associated > Arthropoda: Insects > Digestive system > Gut ...
AATTGAACTTACCGGTGATGTAAAAAATAATACTATAATGCTTCGCCGTAACACCAAACTTAAACTCCCTGATAGTATTGTTGCTGCTTCTGCTGTTACACAAAATGCGACACTTTTAACTGCCGATGTGCAATTGCTTCGTATTTCATGGTCTGGGTTAAATGTAAAAAATCTCATTTAATTCCCTAAACCTATGACAGTCACCATTTTCCCGCCCAATTAATTTATTCCCTTCACATAGTAACTTTCCGGTGGGGATAAATGAGTTGGCGGAATCGGTGAATCCTTTGGATAAATTACAATTTTCTCAAGAATTACATTGGAGCTGGCTGCATATACTCTCAGAGAGTTTAAGCCTTCTTTTAAATTTGCACAGACCTTTGCAATGCGAATTTTATTTGTAACACCATAACTCCATTCATCATTAAACCATTCTGCGTAAAAATTATCCGGAACTATATCAAAAAGCGCCGGCGCATTATCATTAATGCTGAAACAACTCTTAATCTTACCGCCTTTTATCATAGGGTTTACCGGAGAAAAATAAAAAGAAATAACATACTCATTTTCCTGCCTTGCGATAAAATCGTATTCAACAAACGGACGGTTGTTTTCTGTTATCCAATCCTTTGTAAATGGAAATGATTTAATTGCATCGCCTGTTCTTCCAAGACGGGGAACAATTTTCCATCCCATTCCGTTAATATCCGTTTTTTTTGAATAATGCTCTGAATGGATGCATATATAGTTTTGTGATTCTAAAAATGCTCCTTTATAACATGAATAATCCTTATTGCTTGCCTTAACATTCAAATACGCCTGCTTCTTTTCTCCGTTAATAAAATCAAAATCAATGCTAATTAATGCAATGTCATCACCGGTAAGTTTTTCACGGTCGCAGTTTATTTGAATTGATATTCGGGGGTTTTCATTTAAACAGGATAACCCTGAAGTTTTTTGAAAAGAAAGCCATGTTTTGCCGCACGATACCTTATACTTAAAGTCAATGTCTCCACGACTGTCAATATCCAAAACAATCTGGTTTTTTTCCGGATGAGTCATTTCATCATTGCAAACAGGTTCTTTATCCTGCCAGTGATGCCCCAGATTATATAAATCGCTTCCCCTGAAACTAACTACAATTTTTGGATATGCAATAGGATATATTTCCTTTATAACAGGATATGTCCAATCGTTGTCGTCCCAATTACGAAAACACATATGTGCGGATTCCATCATGTGGTTCCATTTTCCATTTAGGAACTTATGAAATTTATTTATATAATGTTTATCAAGCGAAATTCTTTCTCTTACGGAAGCAGCGAATTTATTGGCAACTAACGATCCTCTTTTGGCATGTATGTGATTCATTGCGGTTTCGAGATTTAATAAAACTGTATTAAAAAGAGCCATTGCGGGAAAATAAATCATGCTGTTATATGCGTTAAGGCTTTGTTCGGGCATTTCTTTAAGCAAAAGCTCCGCTTCCGACATAAGACCTTCAATAATTTCTTTCGTATTTTCAATTTCATAAAAGTTATTGCGATATACATCAGCGTTCAGTGATTCGGTGATCCGAACCGTACTCCACTGTGTATATCCGTCTAAAATATTTTGAATACGTTCTTTTTGAAGATTTGAAAGCGCATCACCGAACTGTAGGTTAATCCATTGCCGGGTATATTCCGCAGCGCTGTTTATATTGTATGTTCCCCATTTTTCAAAGTCATAAGCTAAATCCATAAAAAAACTGAGAGGATATTCATTTCCTTTTATATCTCCGACATTGACAATCCACATTTTGCGTATTCCGTATTCATACGCTGTTGAAAGCTGCTCCCAAGCTTTTACAGGGTTGGTGCTGTTAAGCCATTCGTAGCTAAAAGGCGCTCCGTGATAATCAAAATGGAAATAAATACCGTACCCTCCGGGGTGCGGTTTATCTTTCAGTTGAGGTATGGAACGGAGATTCCCGTAATTGTCATCACTAAGAAGGAGGATTGTATCTTCTATCTCTTCCCATCCCTGTAAACCTTCACAATCAGCAGCGCCAAAAAAGAAGTCTTCTACTTCTTTATAAATAGCGAGCATTCTTGGGACATCATTTAAATTTGCATTAACATTTTCTTTTATCAATTGGTTTTGTACAGTAATTACATTTTTTAAAACATTAACATTGTCCTGCAAAGAAGCGCCTGTCATTAACTTGGAATCATTTTCACCCCGCATACCAACGGTAATAATACTTTCAAAGTTCCGACTTCTTTGAATGCCTTCTTTCCAAAATTCTGTAATAGCTCTGCTGTTTGTAACAAAACTCCAATCATTGCAGTTTCCGTATTTTTTATATTTATTTTGCCATTCAACTCCCGCTCTGCATAATGGTTCATGATGAGATGTGCCTATGATTACCCCGTACTCATCAGCTAACCGGGCGTTTTCCAAACCATGACCATCCTCCCAAAAAGACGATTTCCACATGGCAGGCCATAAATAGTTGCCTTTTAAACGCAGTACCAGCTCAAAAACCTTATCGTACGCATTAGCATTTATTCCGCCGTATTTTTCGGTACACCACTTCCCGAATGCAGGCCACTCATCATTTATAAAAAAGCCGCGATATGTAATAGACGGCTCTTTGGAAATAATTTCGTTCTCAAAAACAAGTTCTATATTTTCTTTTTTGACAGGTGTGGCATCGCCCCAAAAAACAAGAGGAGAAACCCCGCACATTTCTGAAAGATGAAACATTCCGTAAATTGTTCCGCGTTTATCACTGCCAAAAATCAACAACGCCTTTTTAATCTGCGGAAAATCCTTAAAAGGCGCTTCAATAAGTTTCATCAAATAACATTCACGTTTTCTGGTTAAATTTGTTAAATCAAGCATATTACTTTGTATTAATGAATCTGCAAGCGCGCTGTTCCCCATTGCAGCGATAATCACAATTTGTCCGCTCGTACAATCGGCAAGTTGATTATATACATTTGGTTTTTTACCGGTAACACTTTTTATATCGTTTGAAATAGTTTCTGCCACACGTTTTACACCGTTAGGTGCGGTTTCTTCGCATACGATGTCAACAACTTCACCATTTTTAGATATAATGAACGATTTCAAATCTTAACCCTTTACTGCGCCAATAGTAACACCTGTGATAAAGTAACGCTGAAGCCACGGGTACACTACAAGGATAGGTAAAGTGGCAAACATGATAGCCGCCGCCTTCATCGCATCTGATGCTCTGGGCACTGCACCCGACACCATTTCCACTGTAGCAACTTCGATAGAAGACATGTTTTGTATAAGCTGATACAGTTTTAACTGGATTGGAATCCACTGCGGCGCTGCATTTATGTAGAGCAAGGCATCCGTAAACCCGTTCCATCGCCCCACCGCGTAAAATAACGCCAGAGTAGCAAGAACAGAAGTAGACAGGGGAAGGTAAATCCGCAAAAGCACGGTTATTGGATTTGCCCCATCTATTTCTGCCGATTCTCTAAGGCTGTCGGGAATTCCATAAAAGAAACTCCTGAGTATTATCATATTAAAAACAGAAAGGCAGTTTGGAATTATTAGTACAAGCGGATTATTTAAAAGCCCCAGATTTCTCATCAATATATAGTTAGGTATGGTCCCCGCGTTGAAGTACATTGTGAAAATAATCAAAGTATTGATGATAAATTTTCCCTTAAGCCGAGGATAGGTAAGGGGATAGGCGCAGAGTATGGTCATGATCAAAGATACGAGGGTGCAGATAATCGTGAGGATGGCTGTCCAGTACATAGAACGGGAAAAATCGGGATCTAGAAACACATACTTATAGGAATCCAGGGTAGCTCCAAGTTTAAAAGTATTATTTTCCATATTGTGAATAACCGGCCAAAAAGTAACCCTGCGGTTAATTACAGCCTGTGCGCTGCTTAATGACTGGGCAAGCAGATTTATCATTGGCATTACACACAACAGTATAACAAAAAAACAAATAATAGCGACAACCCAATCGCCAATTTTGGCAGTTTTTGATTTCATCATAAAATTATTTTCCTCTTTACCAAATACCGCGTGAACCGAATTTCTTTGCTATGGCATTCGCCGCAACAAGGAACACCACGCATACCAAGGACTGGAAAAGTCCGATGGCAGCAGTATACGAATACTGGAATGACCTGATTCCGACACGGTAGACCAACGTGGAAATTACATCAGCTACTTCAATTACCAGATTGTTCATCATTGTAAAGGGACGGTCAAATTCGATGCCAAGAATGCGACCTATATTCATTATTAGCAGTATCACGATGGTAGGTCTGATTCCGGTCAAGGTAATATGCCAGAGCTTGCGCCAGCGGCCTGCTCCGTCAACTTCTGCAGCTTCATACAATTCAGGATTAATCCCTGTAATTGCAGCCAGGTAGATGATGGTACCCCATCCCATTTCTTTCCATACCCCAAAGAACACATAAGTCATTACCCACTTACTCTTTTCCATAAGGAAATTAATTGGTTCTATTCCAAAATTATTTACCAGAAAAATATTCACCACTCCTGTACTTGGAGCAAGGAGCCTTGTAGCAATACTTGATATAATAATCCATGAAAGGAAGTGCGGCAGATAGATGATAGTTTGAGTTACCTTTTTGTAGCGTTTAAAGACCAATTCATTCAGAATCAACGCAAGGATAATGGGCGCGGGAAAGCCTACCACAAGATCAAGGAAATTTAACCACAGGGTATTCCTGATGGCTAACCAGAAATCTCTGGACGAGAAAGCCCTCTCAAACCATTTGAAACCCGCCCATGGGGAATCTTCTGACCAAACTCCGCGAAAAATATTGTAATCCTTAAAGGCAATTACAATATTGGTCAATGGGATGTACCGGAATATCACAAAAAAAGAAATCGGAAGCGCCAACAACAGATATAGCATCCATGTCCGCTGCCAGTAATAATTTTTTTTGAGAACCGTCTTTCCTACTGTCATATTCGCTCCTATACCATCTACATAAGTTGTTTTTTCCCTAAATGCAGAGTAAAAAGGCTGTTCAAGTAAAACTTAAAAATTATGGAGGATTTTATTAAGTTCATATTGAACAGCCAACCTATAAACAGTCTTGCAGCGCTGCTATGTGGTAACCACCTCCGGCTACCTCCAAACTGAGCGAGCGATATCCGCTCTTTCGTCCATTACCGCCTGTCCGCCTGATGACAGCCAGTCTGCAACACCGGCATCCCAAACACGATCAAAGTCCGCAGGTCTGGCTGTAATTGACTGCGCGATAACAGCATCGGCTTTGTCCGCCAAGGTTTGACCATATATACCATCCTGAGTAGTGGCAACACCCGGCACAACTACCTCAGCACGTGCGTTTCTTACTGATAATTGATACGCGTTTACAATAACTTCCGGCGCATACCCACCATAAGATAAAGCTAAAACACGAGCGTTCATTTCTTCGCTTCCCATCTCAATACCGTTCATAGGCATAGTTATGTCGATGTTCTGACTGGAATTCTGAAACCATGGATCATTTGCCGGACGAACCAGTATTTCCGGTACTCCGTTTACCATACGATGAGTAGTGCCTTCAAGTCCTCTCTGAAGGAATTCATAATTTTCCGGGATGCAGAGCCAGTTTAAATACCTGAGCGCAGCTTCATAATTTCTTGAGGAAGAAGGTATAAAAATCTGGAGTCCGACTTTATCATACATTTCTTTATTGTTGGTAATATCCAAAGGCACCAAATCCGCACCCGGTACATTTATGCGAAGCTCTTCCAAAATTTTATAATCTGTTCTATATGGCTCATCCCAGTTACCGGAGAAAGCGCCGACGACACCGCTTTTGACAAGGTTTATCATGTCATCCGCAACTGTCCATAATGGGAAATCGCGGAAGATTAAACCTTCGTTATACCACCTGTTCATCACGCGTACGCCTTCTTTTATCCCGGGGTGGGCAAGTCGGCGAATACCTAAATTGGGTTGAAAGACATACCGGTCTCTGTCGCTGATATTTGCAGGTAAAAAGTGATGTACAAGATCCGCAAGACGCCATCGGGCGCCGCTGTCAGTAGCCAAGGGCACTACGTTTTGTCTGCCCACATTTCCGGGATCATGATCGCGAAAAGCAACAAGAGCGGCATAGAATTGATCCATGTTCGTGGGTATGGGCAGTCCGAGCGTATCAAGCCAGTCTTTACGGATAAAAATATTACGAATTGCAAGGGCTACGCGGTAACTGGGAATGCTAAAAATTTTCCCGTCCTGTAACTGATTTCTGTAAATAAAATCTTTACCTTGAATTGCCGGATCATCGCCTAAAAGCCTTTTCATGTCCGGTAAATGTGATTCGATATACGGAGACAAATCCATAATACCGCCTTGATCCCTAAAGCTTGAAATCATCGCAGTACTGTAGGTGTAGCAAAGATCCGGAGCACTTCCCGCAGCCATAAGGTTAACAATGTCGGTTTCTTCTGACCAGCGCCCTACAGGGAAAAAAGTTACTTCAATGTTAAGATCTCTTAAAACCTTTTCTTGAATCCATGATATCCAGGCATTGTCATCAACCCTGGTTCTTCCACCGTCTGTACCACGGTCAAAAATTTGAACCGTTAATCTGTCCGGGCCGGTACTACCAGCCTGTGATTGCCTGTTGCAGCCTGTAAACACCAACACAACAGTTATCAAAAAAATAACAAATACCGTAAGACTCCTTCTCATACAAACCTCCTAAAAATATATATGTTTTATGGTTTGTATTGTGAACCTCATAATAGGGGAAGTAAATTATATATAACATGGAAAACATTACAAAAAACACGATAAATTATTTATTTACTCTGTTTACTAATTCTTCGGATGGAGATAAGCCATAGAATAATTTATATGCACGGTAAAATGTAGCATAATTATGGAATCCAGCGTGATATGAAACTTGTGATGGATTTATACCGTTCAATATTTCCTGCCGTGCAAGTCCAAGCCGCTTTGCCATGATGTATTTTTTTATCGGCATACCCACCACATTATGGAAAAGATTATTAAGGTGGTTTTTGGAAATGAAAAATTTGTCCGCTAAATCGTCAAGGAAAATATCTTTTTGGAAATTTTTTTCTATATACATTATGACTTTCATAATTCTTTTATCCAGAATAACTGGTTTTACCGCTTTAATAGAGCTTAAATAATATATTTGTGAAAGCAGGGTTTTTAATCTGGTTTTTACTGCAACTTTCTGCAAAGGTTTTTCCATTAATTCACACTCAGTAACAGATCTGATATAAAAATTTAAATCATATCTTGATACATCCAGAAAATGCAGCGGTTTCGTAAACAAAGTTTTAAAAAAATTATGCTCCGTCTTGCCTAACATTTCATCCAAAAAATGTATGCTTATCCTGTGGCTGATTTTCCCGATTTGATAGATTCTTTGATGGAAAAAATTTGATGGTATTAAAAGCAGGCTGTCGGAAACTACATGATATACATGGTCTTCAAGGCATACATCAAGCCTCCCATCAATCATGTATAAGATTTCACATTCCCTGTGTTCATGCGTTTCAATTCCCTTGTATACCTTATTATCACTTTTAACGTCCCATATGTGCATTTTGCCGGACTCAAATAATGATATATGGTTCACAGCCTTATACTTCCACACAAATACCCCATTTTGCATTAACTTTTTTTGTAAGGCATATATATGATAACGCCCTGTTATACCGTCAGATATTTATGCTGCTTTTCCAGTACTTTGTCAATATCAAATGGTTTTCTATATAAAATTTACAACTTGTAAAAAAACAAGTTTATGATGTTATGTCTCCTATGATTAAGTCAAGTGGAAAATAAAAAAATCCACTTGACCGCTCCTGCTCCTTCATGCGCAATTTTCTAAAATGAACTTAGGTTTTATTCTTTCCTGAGGTCCATTCCATTTTCGAGTTTCATAAGCCGTTTTACTTCGTAATACCGAGTACATAAGCTCGGCCATTTTACGGGCTATCGAAACTATTGTTTTCTTTTTGCTTTGCTCCTGTGTTAATGTATAATATTTAAACCGTGTTCTAAGCGCCCCGCCTCTCTTGGATCTAATTGCCGACCACGCGGCTTGAACTAACAAAGCCCGCAAATATGCGTTTCCCCGTTTGGTTATATGCCCGTGCCTTTGAATTGTCCCGGAATAATCCAGCCTCGGAACAAATCCATAGAAATCAATACGTTCAAAATACTTTTTCCGTAAAAACCGCCGCTTGCAGTATTGCTCAATAGACAAAGTAGAAGTTACAAGGCAAAATCGGGCAGTCTTATCTTCCCGATCATCAACCCCCAAAAGAGCCTTAAAGTCATCTAGGGGAATTAGGGAGTAAAGAGTATTTTGGCTGTTTCCTTGTTTGCTCATATATACAAGTTAAGCCGTTGAGAATTAGAAAGGTACTGTCCTTTGGTGCAATTTTTTAAGCATCACATTAAAAGAAGAATACTAAAATATTCATTTAGCTTGATTACGATATTCTTTCGGAGTTAAACCAATTTCTTTCTGAAAAATATGTGTAAAATAGCTTGGACTATGGAAACCACAAGACAGAGATATTTCTAAAATAGTCATATTACTCTCTTTAAGCATTTCACAACTTTTCTCAATACGATACCCTGTCAAATAAACATTAGGGGACTGCCCAATGTATTCGTTAAAAAGTTGACAGCACTTGCTTCTGCACACAGAACCTGCCACAGCAATATCATCAAGTGTTATTTTTTCAGTATAGTTTTGAAATATAAAACCCGTCATATTTCTGACCGCTACCCAGGAATTAACATTTGAATTATTGGCACGTTCTTTTTGTAACAAATTTAAATTATCTGCCGTATAAGCGCAAAGAGAAGCGGCCAACGACAGAAGGCGTAGCGGATTGTTATTGTTAGCATGCATTTCTTTAAAAATCAATTTTATGGATGCCGGAATTTCTTTTTGCCATTGGGTTTTTTCATTTAGCAAAAGATAGTCATCTGTTTCTAAACCAAACTTCAATTCAAAAAACGTCTTACCCAAAGGAGTATTTTCACCTAACACGGCAGGGTGAACAACTACTACAATAAAAGAACAATCGGAATTGTTATCTGAGTAACCATAATGCAACCGTTTGCTATTGACGAATATCCCTTCACCCTTGCCTATATGCAAAGTTTGTCCATTTACAAAATAGTCCATTTCGCCGTCAAGAATCAAAATGAATTCCAGATCGGGATGCCAATGGCAGGCAGCGGTATATCGGCTGAATTCTTTCAATTCCCCTTCACCGGCATAAACAGGAAAGCCGGGCAAATTATATTTTACCCGTTCGGACATATCCGAAAAAACTTCAAGCGGCATATTAAGTACCCCTCAATAAAATACGATATTGATATAATTAAATACGTTTTTTACAGATTTAGCAAGTATTTCATACAATAATGATATATAGAATTTTCGAGATTAACTTTTTTTAAGGTGGGTATTATGGGATTCAAAGATGATTTTGTTTGGGGTGCTGCTTCGGCTTCTTATCAAATAGAGGGAGCGGCTAACGAAGACGGCAAGGGAATGAGCGTATGGGATATGTTCTGCAAACAACCTGGACGTATTATTGACGGTTCCAGCGGTGATATAGCCTGTGATCATTACCACCGTTATAAAGAAGACATTGCAATAATGAAAGAGTTGGGCATAAAAGCCTACCGCTTTTCCATTTCTTGGCCAAGGATAATCCCGGACGGAGACGGAAAGATCAACGAAAAAGGATTGGACTTTTATGAACGCTTTATAGACGCGCTTATAGAAGCTGGTATCACGCCTTATGTTACCTTGTTTCACTGGGATTATCCTTATGAGCTTTTCCGTAAGGGCGGCTGGATGAACCCAGAAAGCCCTAAATGGTTTCTCCGTTATGTGGATGCAGTAGTAAAACGGCTAAAAAATAAACTTCCCACTGTGTATACCTTCAACGAAACCCAGTGCTTTATCGGTCTTTCTTACGATCGTACCGAGCACGCTCCGGGAATACATTTTCCGATTTGGGATTCACTTCTAATGACACATAACGTACTACTGGCTCATGGTCTTACAGTTCAAGCACTGCGCTCTCTTTCACCGGATACAAAAATTGGTTACGCCCCCTGCGGCGCTGTTCATTATCCGGCAACGGACAGTGCCGAAGATCGGGAAGCAGCCCGTATGGCTTATTTTGCTCTTGGAGACTGGGTAACCGGATCGGTATCTCTTTGGAGCGACCCTATTTTCCTCGGTAAGTACCCTGACGAGCTTGAAGAAAAATATAACCAATATATGCCCAAAATCGGGTCGGACGACATGAAAATCATCAGTTCCCCTCTGGACTTTCTGGGGCAGAATATTTATTTTGGCGCTCCTGTCAGGGCAGACAGAAAAGGCAGTTATGAATTCGTAAAGCGGGAAACCGGTTATGCTTTTACCGCTGCCAAATGGCCTGTTGCTCCCGAAACGCTATATTGGGGACCAATGTTTCTTGCAGAACGCTACAAAATACCTTTGTACATCACCGAGAACGGCCTTTCCTGTGCCGATGTGGTTTCGCTTGACGGCAAGGTCCACGATCCTATACGCATAGATTTTCTTCACCGTTATCTGAAATGCTTAAAAAAAGCCGCAGATGACGGTGTAGATATTCGGGGTTATTTCCACTGGAGCCTGACGGACAACTTTGAGTGGGCAAAAGGCTATACCGAACGTTTCGGGCTTGTGCATTGCGATTTTGAAACACAGAAGCGAACTATTAAAGATTCTGCTTACTGGTATCGTGATGTGATAAATTCAAACGGTGCGCAACTGTAATACGGTTTATAAAAAATGATAGGTCTTTTGATTGCTCTTGTATATTTGTCATTTATAAGCCTTGGCCTTGGTCATGCTGGGTCGCTTTTTGGATCGGTATGGCCTGTTATGCAAACCGAATTGAGCGTTCCCCTCTATTTTGCCGGTATTATTACCATGATAATCGCCGGATGTACAATAATATCAAGCCTATTATCAGATAGGCTGATTAAAAGGTTCAGCACAGGGCTTATCACGGCTGTCAGTGCTTTGTTGACTGCTTTGGCTTTGTTCGGATTTTCCGTATCAAACTCATTTTGGCTGCTTTGCATTTGGGCAATTCCATATGGATTTAGTTCCGGCGCTCTTGATGTTGCTTTGAATAATTATGTCGCTCTGCATTTTGCCTCACGGCATATGAATTGGCTGCATGGTTTTTGGGGCGTAGGTGCTGCAACTGGCCCTTACATTATGAGCTATTATCTGATAAGTGGATTGGATTGGGGCGGTGGTTATAGAACGGTAGCTATTGTCCAGATTACTTTAGCAGCCCTTTTATTTATAAGTCTTCCTTTATGGAAAAGACCGCAGGCAATTAACTCAAAAGAACAAAGATCTTCCCCTGCATTAAATCTTTCACAGGTTATACGAATTAGAGGGGTTAAATATATTTTAATCGCATTCTTCAGTTATTGCGCTTTGGAATCAGCAACTGGCTTATGGGCAAGCAGTTATCTTGTTCTGAATAGGGGAATTAGCTCAGGCGTTGCTGCAAGATATGCATCTTTATTCTTCATAGGAATAACCGCCGGACGCTTTTTTGGTGGGTTAATATCAAACAAAATCGGCAATAGAAACATGATTAGAATTGGAGTATGCGTAATAATTGTAGGAATTGTGGCAGTTTGGCTCCCAATAACGGCTGACTGGCTTTGCCTAAACGGTCTGATTATTATAGGTCTTGGTTGTGCTCCCGTGTTTCCGTCTATTATCCATGCAACACCGGAAAATTTTGGCAAGAAAGATTCTCAAGCAATAGTCGGCGTTCAGATGGCAAGTGCATATGCTGGTTCAACTACCATGCCGCCGTTGTTTGGATTTATTGCGAACAACATTAATATTGGTTTGTATCCGGTTTTTCTGTTGATGATGGCGTTATTGATGTTGTTTATGACAGAAAAATTAAACAAAGAAACAGGAAAAAATAAATTTTAGTAGTAATAGGATATAAATCATGGATAAAAACGACAATTCAGAACTTACATTTAATACCAGCTTCCGCAAATCTCTTGTTGCACTCGTCATTCCGATTGCATTACAAAACCTAATTTCAGCAGCAGTCAGCTCGGCAGATATTATCATGTTAGGTACAATAAGCCAGTCTGCAATGTCAGCAATATCGCTTGCCAGTCAAATTACCTTCGTTACAATGCTGTTTTTGTTCGGATTAGCCG
>Ga0099364_10011168_pt1 | contig 12288 bp, 13 predicted proteins | sample TergutTh196P3_FD_73070 | JGI IMG/M metagenome (GOLD analysis project Ga0099364, IMG submission 73070) | Microcerotermes parvus P3 segment gut microbial communities from Pointe-Noire, Republic of the Congo - Th196 P3 | ecosystem: Host-associated > Arthropoda: Insects > Digestive system > Gut ...
GTACTCCCACTGGTGACGGGTATTTCCGGACACCAGGGCCTCATCTGGCAGCGGGAGCAGCCGCTCAACAACGGGTTCCTGCTTCATGGTATTGATAAACTTGTTGTAGCACAGATAAATGGCATCGAGTTCCTCTGCATGGTACTGGTCAAGCAGAACCTTTATCGGACCAATGAGACGGTCCATGCGCGGTACATCGCCAATCTGGACAAGATGGGACACAACACGGGCACCGATGCGGGTGAGAAAACCAAGACCCTTGTTTCCGATGGCAACCGTTACGATTTCATTGCCGGCAGCCTCTTCCTCACGCATGCGGGTGGTGAGAATACGCAAAAGGTTCGTGTTCAAAGCGCCACACAGACCCTTGTCGCTCGTTGTAACAACAAAACCCACACGCTTTGACCCTTCCCGGTGAACGGAAAACGGATGCACAAATTCCGGATTTGCTTCAGACAAATGTGCCGCAAGAGCGCGTACGATCTCGGAATAAGGCCTCGATGCACGCATTCTGTCCTGCGCCCTGCGCATTTTGGATGCCGCAACCATTTCCATGGCCTTGGTAATCTTTCTCGTGTTCTCGACGCTCCTGATCTGGGCTCGAATTTCCTTGCTTGATGACATCAGGCAGACTCCCTATTGCATTGAATCAATGTTAGTCGTCAGCAGTAATGACAAAACCGCTTCCTTCCTTGTACTCCTGTATGGCTTCTGCCAGGATGATCTGGTCCTGCTCTTCAAGACGCTTGCTGTCTTCAATACGCTTTAACAGATCAGAGTGGTTCGTGCGCACATACGCATGCAGACCGGACTCAAATGGCAGTACGTTTCTGACTTCAACATCATCCAGAAAGCCGTTGTTGACGGCATAGAGCGAAATCGTCATAAGTGAAATCGGCAGAGGCGAATACTGCGGCTGCTTGAGCAGTTCGGTGACCCTCGCACCCCGGTCAAGCTGACGGCGGGTTGCTTCATCAAGGTCAGATGCGAACTGCGAGAAGGCAGCAAGTTCCCGGTACTGCGCCAGATCGGTTCGAATACCGCCCGACTGGCCTTTGACCGCATTTGTCTGTGCGGCACCACCAACACGGGATACGGAAATACCGGCGTTGATCGCAGGACGGATACCCGAGTTGAAAAGACCGGTCTCAAGGAAGATCTGACCGTCCGTAATGGAAATGACGTTGGTTGGCACGAACGCGGATACGTCACCGGCCTGCGTTTCAATAATCGGCAGCGCTGTCAGAGATCCCGTTCTGTCTGTTACCTCGCCGTTTGTGAAGTCCGAGACGTATTCGGCATTGACGCGCGCGCCGCGCTCAAGAAGGCGCGAGTGCAGATAGAATACGTCACCCGGATAGGCCTCACGGCCCGGAGGACGGCGCAGAAGAAGTGATACCTGGCGATAGGCAACAGCCTGCTTGGAAAGGTCATCATAGATGATCAGGGCATCCTGGCCGCGGTCGCGGAAGTATTCACCCATGGTGCAGCCCGCATAAGGCGAAACATACTGCATCGCAGCCGACTCGGACGCTGTTGCCGTGACAATGATGGTGTAATCCATCGCACCATGCTCTTCCAAAGCGCGTACGGTATTTTTGACAGAGGACGCCTTCTGGCCAATGGCGACATAGACACAGATCATGTCCTGGCCTTTCTGGTTGATGATCGTGTCAATTGCAACGGCGGTCTTGCCGGTCTGGCGGTCACCAATGATCAGTTCGCGCTGGCCGCGACCAATCGTTACCATCGAATCAATCGCCTTGATACCGGTCTGCATGGGCTGGTATACGGACTGGCGCGCAATGACACCCGGTGCGATCTTCTCAATCGGCGCGGACAGCTTGGCATTGATCGGACCCTTGCCATCAATGGGCTGACCCAGCGCATCGACAACACGGCCGATCAGTTCCGGACCGATGGGCACTTCAAGAATGCGACCAGTGGTCTTGACGGTGTCGCCTTCGGAAATATGCTCGTATTCCCCCAAAATAACAGCACCAACAGAGTCGCGTTCAAGGTTCAGCGCCAGACCGAAGGTGTTTCCAGGAAACTCAAGCATTTCCCCCTGCATTGCATCGGAAAGGCCGTGAATGCGACAAATACCATCGGACACCGAGATGATCGTGCCCTGATTGCGAACTTCAGCAACATCGCTGAGACCTTCGATCCTGCTCTTGATCAATTCGCTAATTTCTGACGGGTTGAGTGACATTACTAACTCCTAAATTTATAAAAAGTCGGGCATGAAAACCGGTTTTCCAGCAAGGGAGCAAACTGGGCGCTCACCCTGGCAACAACTTGAACTTTTCACTTACGGCTTTCTCTTTTGTTGCAAATCAAGTATACGACTGTTTCACGTGCGGGAAGCCCAGGCACATCTTTTGCAGCATCACTTCGCAATAATGCGAAAGTCATCAGGGCCAGATGGCTGACCGGGCATGTACACATCCGCTCTCATCATCGGGCCGGCGCAGTCCGCGTCGGTAAAGAACACAGTGGGCACAGCCCGCCAGGATATCTTTTGTCTCCTGCGGGACTCTCGCGGGAGCACGGTGATGGGCTGATGGCCTATACAACCAGCGCCTCCTGCATTCTCTGCAGCTTTGCGCGCACCGAAAGGTCAAGTATCTCATCGCCAACAATCACGACAATGCCACCAATCAGGGAGGCATCTTCAGTGACCGTTACATTGAGTCTGCGCATGAACCGTTTTTCCAGGGTCTGAAGCACTTCATGGAGCTGGTCTGCGGACATGGGGAAAGCACTGATGATCTGGGCATCCGCAATCCCTTCGCTCAGGTTTTTCAGTTCATGGAACTGCTCCGCGATTTCAGGCAGGAGTACGATCCTGTCGTTACGGACGAGAAGTTCCAGGAAGTTCCTGACTTCAGCCTGCTCTGATGAACTCAAAAGCGAAAGCAGAAGATCAACAAAGTGAACCTTGTCGAGCTTGGGATGATTGGCCAGATCGCGCACACCGGGGTCTGCGCCAATGGTGGCCAGTTCCGACACAATCTCGGCCCATTTTGTAAGATCGCCCTTCTGTGCAACCCGAAAGAGGGCTTCAGCGTAAGGACGGGCAATGGTGGCTAGTTCCATGTCTTAGAGCTCAACGGCTAACTGTTTTAACAATTCTGCGTGAGCAGATGCATCAACTTCACGCCTTAAAATCTGCTCTGCACCCTTGACGGCAAGGACGGCAACTTCCTTGCGCAATGCTTCCCGTGCCCGATGTACTTCAGCCTCGGCATCAGACCGGGCCTGTTCCACGATTCGCACAGCTTCCTCCTGGGCACTTATCCGGATTTCTTCAGCAAGCTTGTTGGCGGTTCCTTCGGCCTCGGTGATGCGTCGCTGGCTTTCTTCGCGTGATTTGTTAAGCTCGATCTGAATATGCCGTTCAACAGCGATCATCTCCTGCTTGCTTCGGTCCGCAGCAGCAAGACCGGCCGCAATCCTTGTAGCCCTCTCGTCCAGGGCTCGCATGATTGGTGGCCAGACTACTTTCGCAGTAAAAAGCGCAAAGATGATGAAAACCACCGTTTGTGCGAATAAAGTCGCATTTAAATTCACGGTAAATTCCTTTAAAGTAACGGGTTAACTTCAGGCTGTTGACAAATCCCGGTATTTCAGGGGAAGACCGGCTGGAAAACCTGTCAGTCCAGTCATGCGGGCCGCTGGTTTATGGCACCGGCCCGCAGGAATGAAAAATCCACGCCTTGCAAAGAAAACAGGATTCAGTCAACAGTCTGTTAACTTGCAGTTGCCAGAAACAACTGCTCCATCATAATTACGCACCAAACGGATTAACGAATGCAAACATGACCGCAACACCGACTGCGATCAGAAAGACCGCATCGACAAGTCCTGCAAGAACCAGGAGTGTTGTGCGAAGGGGATTCATTAATTCTGGCTGACGGGCAGATGCTTCAAGGTATTTACCACCCATGTTCGAGATACCGAAGGCTGCACCAAGCGCACCCAGACCGATAATAAAAGCACAAGCCAAAGCAAGTAAGCCGCTGTTTGTCATGATATTTCCTTTTTTTTAAAAAATAGTTGAGGTTAAAAGGGTTGGTCAATAAAAAGTTGTGGTTAAAAAACGGATACGGTTTAATGTTCTTCGTGCGACAGGCCGAGATAGACAAGCGTGAGCGTCATGAAAATAAAGGCCTGCAGAAACACGATAAGGATATGAAATATCGCCCAGATGGCTCCAAAGAGGACGTGACTCGCGAACAGGAAGGAACCGGTTACTGAAAGCGTCATGTGCCCGCCAAGCATGGCGATCATGAGAAAGAGCAGTTCACCTGCGTACATGTTGCCCCAGAGTCGCATTGCGAGAGAAACCATCTTTGAAAGGTATTCAATCAGGTGCAGAAGGACATTGAACGGGGCCAGAAATATGCCAAAAGGCGTATAAAAGAGTTCATGTATGAAGCCGCCAAGTCCCTTTACCCTGATGGCAAAGAAAAACATCAGGATGATGACGCCAAGGGAGATGCCGATGGTTCCGTTCAGGTCGGCGGTCGGGACAGCCTTGTGATATGGCAGGTAGTAGTCAAGCCCGGTCCAGTGGAACAGTTGTCCGAAAAGATCAACGGGTAAAAAATCCATGCAGTTCATCAGGGCGACCCAGACAAAAATGGTCAGGGCCAAAGGTGCAATAAAGCGCCGGTCGCCATGAATCTGCTCTTTGGCCATGCCGTCAGCCATTTCCGAGAGAATTTCAATAATGGACTGCAGGCGTCCGGGTGCTTCGGCACTTGCCTTTCGCGAGATGAGGAACATGCCGAGGCACGCGATGATGCCACAAGTGACCGACCAGAAAATGGTGTCAAAGTGGATAACGCTGAAATCAATAAGTGACGTCTGGTACTTGTTTGAAAGATTTTGCAAGTGGTGAGTCACATATTCAGCCATGGAAGGCGACTGGGACGCTGCGGAAGCCATATCTGTTAGTTGTTCGTTCTTAGCAGTAAATAAATGTAACTTTTGAGTGAGATGACAAAACTCACCAAAAACGCGATCCAGTTAACATCACTGTACAACCAGAATACCGCTGCAAGCATCACAAGTGTCAGCGAGATTTTGAGCGATTCCACAATAAACAGTGCTGCAAAGCCGGACAGACGGAGAACACGGTCATTAAGGTCCAGTCCGGACAGCATTACTGCGTTTGGGATAATACAGCTCAGTCCCGCCATGACGGAAGAGATTCCGGCATGTTTGCCACCCAGGAGGGCAGCCACAAGTGCGACTACAGCAGCAATTGCCAGTTGCTTCAAAATAACGTGGGTCCACTTCATAAAGTCTCCGCCGGTACCCTCTGACTCTGGTCAGGAGAGAAATTGCGGAAGAAATATCCGCACCCATCGTCACATTGTCCGGGCATGATGTCGTGCCCGGCTGCTCTTGCGAGCGGTTGTCCATGCGGACGGTTTACTGTGTTTCTGCAGTCACAAAATCCGCTCAAAAGGGCCATTTGGCTTCTGGCCTCTTACGGCATTTGAGCATCGCTGAACATGCGGCGTATTTCCCTTGTGCTGCCTAAAATTGTTGAATTATACTTTCCTGGCTTAAAGTAAGTCAACAGCTATAAATTAAGACTGTTGCGAAAATTCCATTTTTTTTTAAAGTTTGTGTGAAATCGGCATGCCTTAATCAGCTGGAACTGCTGTTGATCTCTTACCGGCAACCGGGGCTGGCAAAAGCCGTCTCTGGTCGAAATGCTCCGTTGCCCCACTGAAAAAGCGCTCATTTTACAGTCGTAGCGCACCCCTAGTTGAACCACAGGCGGACGGTATCGAACATTCTGCCAAGAAAGCTGGCCACACTGACGGGTTCGAGAGCGACAACCGGCAGTTCGGATATTACCTTGTCATCAAGCATCAGCTTGAGAGTACCGACGCGGCTGTTTGCCTCAACGGGCGCAACGAGAGGCTCATTACGCTCCAGAACGGATTTCAGGCGAGGTGCGGCACCCTTGGGCACACTGACGAAAGCATCAAAATTGAATCCAACCTGAAGCCTGCTTTTTGAGCCTTTCCATACATCAAGGGTTGCAATCGGGCGTCTTCTGTCAAAAAGCTTGACCGTATCAAAGTTCTCAAAGCCCCAGTTCAAAAGTTTCAGGCTTTCCTGTGCACGCATCTGATCCGAGTCCGCTCCGATAACAACAGCCAGCAGACGTCTTTCACCGATGGCACTGTCACGCTTTGCCGAGGAAATAAGACTGAAGCCGCTGGCTTCGGTATGTCCTGTTTTCATCCCGTCAACAGCCGGATCAAGCCACAAAAGGCGGTTGCGGTTTCGCTGTCTTATGCGGTTGTACGTAAACTCCTTGATGGAGTAGATTTTGTAGAGTTCCGGATAGTCACGGATCAGGTTTACGGCAAGAACGGACAGGTCGTAAGCGGTGGAATAGTTCTGCCGGTGAGGCAGACCGTGCGAATTGCTGAAACTGGTCGACTTCATGCCCATGCGCTCGGCTTCCCGGTTCATCAGGGTAACGAATTCGGCCTCTGAACCGGATACGGCTTCGGCAAGGGCAACGGAAGCATCATTTCCGGACTGGACGATCAGGCCATAGAGCAGGTCCTGGATCTTGACGGGAGTCCGTGGTTCAATAAACATTTTTGAACTCCCGCGGGCAAGATTCCACACCTGGTCAGAAGGCGTAATCGACTGGTTCAGGCTCAGATTGCCTTCCCGGATCGCCCCAAAAACGAGATATGCCGTCATCAGCTTCGTCAGCGATGCCGGTTCAATCTGCTTGTACGCATCTCTTGACGCCAGTATCTGGCCGCTTTCCGTGTCCAAAAGCAGCCACGCACGGGCAGCAATGGTCGGCGGTGAAACTGACTGTGCATATGAAGGTGCGTGCACGGCCAGAGAGATCACGGACAACAGCAGCAGGGCTGTTAGGTAGCGTTGTATTTTCCTCATGGTGCTGCAAAACTCCGCAGAGCCTGTCTACGCGCTTGTTCAGGCTGAAGAAGGCAGGTGCAAAAAAGTACTGGTTTAAACATCATCAGGCTCTCGCAAGGAAGACCGTCCCTGTGGGGGCACTGCGTTAAAAAATATCCATGGACCGTCTGTGACAGAGAGGCCCAAACCGGGCAGAGGGGAACGCTTCGAAATCTTTCCCTACTGCCTGCGCAGTGCACTTGAAATAATCTGGACGATATGATGAAGCTTGCGGCCAAACATGTGATCTGCTCCGGTTATCACGCTAACGGGCAGATCCAGCGGGCGCGCCCAGTCAAAGACATTCTTTAACGGGATCAGATCATCGTTTTCGCCATGAATGATGAGTGTATTTGACGGAACCGCACCCAGATCCCACATGCCGGCTGTCGGGGCAATCAGTACTGTGGAATCGGGCGGGCTGCCATCGGCGTCGAGCTGCCTGAGCAGGTGCGATGTGACAAATGTGCCGAATGAATAGGCCCCCAGGGCAACGGGCAGACCGGGGTATTCTTTTTTCATGTGGGCAAGAACCAGACCCATGTCTTCAGCTTCGCCGATTCCTTCGGCAAACTTGCCTTCAGAAGAGCCGACTCCCCTGAAGTTCATGCGAACGGTCGCATGGTCGAGCTGAATGAAGGCTCGCGCCATCATCTGGACAACCTTGTTGTCCATGGCTCCGCCATAAAGCGGGTGCGGATGTGCCAGAAGGGCTATTCCGCCGGGGCTTTGCCCTGGCAGTTCGAGTGCACACTCGATTCTGCCGGCAGCACCGTCAATGAAAAACCGGTTTACTTTCGTGCTCATCAAATTATGCAGGAACCCGGGCATGAATGACCGGGAGGGATAGCACCAGCCCTGCATCTCCTTTCTCGATTGCTATCTGCGGCTGACAGAAACAGCTGTGGAAATCATCGGCGTCCCCCAAAGGGAGCCCGGCATGTCCGTGTGGAGGCTGCGTGTTTCTCTCGCCAGTTTTTGACAATGTGGGTGAATTTCCTCCGTTTTACTTCGAAACCATTGCGGTTTTTCCTGGAAAAAAATGTGTGCAGGAAAAAAACCAGGTGCCATTATGCCAAAGACTTGGGCTGTTGACAAAGTCCTGGGCACCATAAAATGCACCAACTGGTGTGAAAAGTGCCCGAATTTCTGCAAACTGGTGCATGAAACCATCGGTTTTGTCCAGGGCAGGGTCGTCAAAAAAACGGTCCGGACAAATTCAAAGGACGCCAAAATCGGTTTTTTTTGCATAGCGGTTGATTCTGAACAGAAACCAGAGTGCCAGATACGGCCATACGCTCGCAAGAAAATAGGCGGCACCATTAAAATTTAAAAACTTGCCCTGCGACCACATCTGAAGTGTCGAAAGAAAATACTGGTTGTCCGGCAGAATGTTGATCGTCATCAGACTGATGAGAAGCATGCACATTGCCATTCGCCTTTGAATGGCAGAGGGTACAAAAATCAGTCCAAAGACAATAAAGGTTCCCGTCAGAACGCCACCAATTGCCCCGGGCGTTATCCAGACAAAGGCATTTTTGGGTTCAAACAGGAGGGCCATTGCCAGTGTTTTTGTTACGATGCACGCGGCAAAGAGGGCAAGTGCGAGTCTGATGCGCGGCGCTGCCGGACCCAGTACGCACAGGAGCAGCAAAATGGCTCCGGCCATGCCGGTCGACGTAATGATGGTCTCTGACAGCCAGTACTGTTCGGGGCTCAGCTGGAGATTTCCGGTCAGTGTAAAAGGCAGGCTCACCGGCATCATCAGAACAGAGGAGAGCCACTGGGAAAAATGCGGTAAAACCTGCCCGTGTCCGAAGAGATAGTTCTGCGGGTATATCTGGGCCAGAGGCCATATCGCAGGAACAATCAGTACACGGGAAGACCCGTAATGGAGCCAGCTGTGAACCAGATAATGGACTCTGTCATCCCTGAAAATGTGGGGAGCGGAAATGACGCCCGCCAGTGCTCCGATGAAAGTCCCGCCGGCATTGGTGAGCAGATCGATATTGGAAGGAACCCGGCCCGGCAGAAAAACCTGCAGTGATTCCATTGTCAGCGAAAGACCCATGCCTGCGAGGAGTGCAAAGAGAAATGCCCTTTTGCCTCTCAGCAGTGGCGAAATGGCGGTAACAAGCAAAAATCCCAGAGGGATATAGGCCGCGATGTTGATGAATATGTCAAAGCCTGTCCAGTAGCGGGGGAAGGGTTCAAAAAGGAAGGAAAAGTGGCTCTCGCCGGGGAGCCGCCAGCCGGTCATCGGATACAGGCTGCCATAGACAGTCAAAAAAACATAGACAGCCAGCGCGGCCCGCAAGAAGGAGGACGGTTTGTGAAATACCCTTGAAAAACGTTCCTGCATTATTGTCTGGTGTCACCCTGGGGCCGGTTTTGAACGAGCCAGACCAGCATTTCTGAAATCGCGATGCTGACGGCTTCAGACATTGCTCTCACGCCGCCCTGCGCGTCAGGCGTGGCAGCAGGCGAGGAGGCATAAAATGCTCTTTGGGCAATGACCTCGCCTTTCTGCAGAACGGACACGGTGAGTATGATCCGTCCCTCACTTACGGAATCATTCAAAAAATAATGTGAGAACTCCTTGATGTTGACGACCAGTCTCATTTCATCCGCATGCACAATTCTTCCACCGCCCAAAGCACCACCTGAAGCATAGATCCGGGCGCGGATCTTCTCGCGAAGCAGTTCGGACGGTGTCATGTTCCAGCGGCTTTGGGTATAAAACCGGGTCTGCTGCTCGTTCACATGTGCCTGCCGGTAGTATATCAGCGTGTTCTGGAGCCATGCAGGAGAGGCGACACGGGAGACATCAAGGGCCGGAAAACCCGGCGGAATCAGTCTCTCTTCCTCAAGATGTGGCGGACCGAAGTCATACAGCGTGGCTGGAGGTACGGAAGAAAAACAGCCGGCCAGCAGAAAAGAGCTCAGGCTCAGCTTGACAAACAACAGGAGACGGCTTGTTGAAAACATAAAAACCTTCTGAAAGTCAGCGTGATTGAGGGCGGTGTCCCTGTTCACCAGGACCGGGTGGGGGGCTGGCCCCGCCTAAAAGGAGGCCAACAGGCCTTTGCCGGAACTGGTCCATCGTATCATTGAAAGTCTGTGCGGCAATCTGCATTTCCGTGATAAGCCCCTGAACCTGTGCGAGCGCATCGACAGTGTCACTGTTGTCAACAAGGGCATTCATTGTCTGGCTCAACTGCTGCATTTCGTCCGAGAGTGCAGTGACTGAATCAATCATTTTTCCGGACTTGTCCACAACTTCAGGCAATGCCGCCAGGGCAGGCTGCATCCGGTTGGTTGCGGTGGCAATTTCACTGGCGGCCCTGTTGATGTTGCGCAGTGTATCGATCAGTACCTTCTGGTTTTCGGGTTTGGAAAAAGAGGCCAGTGCTTCGGTGGTTTTCTGGGTTTCATCCAGAATGCCGCTTGCTTTTGTCTGCAGGAGTGCGAGAAGGCTTGGCCGCATTTCGATTCTGGCGACATTCTTTTCCGAGCTCCTGAGTGGCTGCGGGTTTGAATTGTCGTCATCGAGTTCAATGTAGGCAAATCCGGTCACGCCCTGCATGGCCAGGGTCGCGTAGGTTGACTGCGTCATGGGTGTAGCCGGGTCGATCCCGAAAAAGACGAGTATTTTTCCGGGGTTGTCCGGATCAAACCGAAGGCTGCTCACTTTGCCGACCTGCAGTCCTCTGTACTTGACTGGAGCCTGCGTATACAGTCCTGCAACGGAGAGTTCGGTTTCCATGACAAAGGGAACAAGATCGGTTCTGTCAGCGCCGACCCACCAGGCGCTGAGAAGCACTGCCGCAAAAAGCGCAATTGTAAAAATACCGGCTATCAGCGCATGTGAACGGCTTTCCATTATTGAATCTCCTGTTGAGTGCTTTCAGCAAAATCGGTCATACCGACCAGAGCGCGCCTGCCGCGGTCACCCAGAAAGAAGTCCCGTATGAAGGGATGGTCCACTTTGACCACTTCTTCAGGCGCATCGTTAACAATCACATGCCGGTCCGCCAGTACTGCGATGGTGGATGACAGCTGCAGAATGGAATCCAGGTCATGCGATACCATCACAACTGTCAGGTTCAGTTCGGCGTGCAGGGACCGGATCAGTTCAACAAAGCTCTCCGAGAGCAAAGGGTCCAGTCCGGCGGTCGGCTCGTCGAGAAAAAGCAGCTCCGGCTCAAGCGACAGTGCCCGGGCAAGAGCGACCCGTTTTACCATGCCTCCTGACAGATCGGCGGGCAGTTTTACGGCGTCCTCGCGCGAAAGACCGACCATTTTGAGCTTTAAAAGTGCCGATTCCAGAATCAGCCTGTCGGGCAAAACGCGCAGCTCCCGCATGGGGAGGGCCACATTCTCAAGTGCTGTCAGCGCGGTAAAGAGTGCTCCCTGCTGGAACAGTACGCCACAGCGGTTGTAGAGGAGCTTCATTTGATCGGTTTTTGCACTGACAACATCAATACCCAGAACGGACACTTTTCCGCGCCAGGGTCTCTGAAGCCCCAGCATTTCCCTTAGAAGCGTGGTTTTGCCGGAGCCGGATCCGCCGACGATTGAGACAATGTCACCCCGGTCGATAACCAGATCGAGGTTTTCGTGGACCAGATGGTCGTCAAACCGTGTCCACAGGTTTTCAATTTCGATGACGGCTGTGCCTTTCTGTTTTTTCATGACCAGCCCCAGCCCACTTCCCACAGTACGACAGCCAGGATGGCATCGACTATGATAACACCTGTAATTCCTGCAACAACAGCACTTGTTGTCCCGGTGCCCAGACTTTCCGTGTTGCGTTCAATTCTCAGTCCGAAGTGACAGGCTATCAGTGCAATCAGTATGCCAAAGAGAACGCCTTTTCCGATTCCGATGAGCAGGGAGCCAACGGGTGTTGCGTCTGGCAGGGCGGATATGAAGTAGCTCATTGACAGCCCGATGGAAAAATTGGCTGCCAGCATGCCTCCTGTAAGTGCAAAGATGTTTGTCCACATAACCAGTAATGGCATGACAATGGCAAGTGCAATTGTCTTGGGCAGAACCAGCCTGAACACATGCGGGATTCCCATTACCAGCATTGCATCGAGTTCTTCTGTTACGCGCATGACACCAATCTGTGCGGCCATTGACGAGCCACTTCGTCCGGCAACCAGAATGGCCGCGAGCAGTGGTCCCATTTCGCGGGGGATTCCAACTGCCAGAAGATTGACCAGATAGGAGTCGCCTCCGAAAGATCTCAGCTGCAGTCCGGACAGATAGGACAGAACCACGCCTATCAGAAACCCGACCAGCGCGGTAATG
>Ga0099364_10011169_pt1 | contig 12288 bp, 11 predicted proteins | sample TergutTh196P3_FD_73070 | JGI IMG/M metagenome (GOLD analysis project Ga0099364, IMG submission 73070) | Microcerotermes parvus P3 segment gut microbial communities from Pointe-Noire, Republic of the Congo - Th196 P3 | ecosystem: Host-associated > Arthropoda: Insects > Digestive system > Gut ...
CGTTGCCGATGGCACCAGCGGCACAGTCGCCCGCTCCGCCGACGACAACGCAATCGGTCGTCAGGCCGAGTTGTTTGGCCGCCTCTTTGGTGAGCGTACCGGTCACGTCTTCCGACTCGTAACAGGTGCCAAGCAGGCTTTCGTCAAGTTGCAACGCCGAGAGCAGCTCTTTCGACCAGCAACGATTGGCCACGTCCAACAACAACATGCCGCTCGCATCGCTCACTTCGGTCGCGTATTCGCCGGTCAGACGCAGACGGATGAAGTCCTTCGGCAACAGAATCTTAGCCGTTTTCGCAAAGTGTTTCGGCTCCTTGTTGCGCAGCCAGAGGATTTTCGGTGCCGTAAAACCGGTCAGTGCCGGGTTGGCCACAAGTTGGATCAGATTCGCGCGACCGCCGACCGCTTCTTCAATTTCGGCACATTCCGCCGCAGTGCGCTGGTCGTTCCAGAGCAGGGCGCGGCGCACGACCTGGTCTTTTTTGTCGAGAAACACCGAGCCGTGCATTTGACCGGACAGCCCGATGGCCTTGACGTCACCGGGTTGAATTTTGGCCTTTCGCATCACGCCGCGAACGGCCTTGATTGTCGCGGCCCACCAGTCTTCAGGCTCCTGCTCGCTCCAATGCGGTCTGGGCGTGTAGCAGGGATAAGTCTCGAGAACGTTCCCCGGAATCTCGCCGCTTTCATTGATCGCCAAAACTTTTGTCCCCGACGTTCCAACGTCGATACCGAGAAAAACCGGCATGATTGCTATCTCCATGTTGTTGAGGCTTCAGGTTTCAGGCTTCAGGTTTCAGGCGAATGGCACTTCCATTCGCGTTGTTACGTAAAAACGTTCAAGGCGTCACGTTCTTCGGAACGCGGCCTGAGCAAAATTGGTCTTGATTTTTTGCCGTCCCTGGCGTAAACTGTTGACATTGAGGCCGTCCCTGACCTCGCTTCGTGAAAACATAAGCCGGGGACGCACCTCATGTCTTCTTACAAAATTCTGCAGGGAATGGCAAGGCCATTTTCCGCGATCCTTCGTGCGATTCATCTTGACGCCGGTTTGCCGTTCGCCAAAGTCCTTTCCGAAGCCGACATTCAACGTGCGTTTGACGACGCCGATTGTCATTTCGCCGAAAACGAAGACGACATATTCACACCGTCGCTCACGCTTTGGGCATTTCTTTCGCAGATGCTTTTCGCCGGAGCCGCGCGATCCTGCAACGCCGCTGCGATTCGCGTTCGCGATTTTTTGTTGTCGCAGGGCAAGCCGACTTGCTCTTCCAGGTCGGGCGCATATTGCAAGGCACGCGACAAAATCGACGAAGCGGTGCCGGTGCAATTGATTCGCAACGTTGCGAATCAAAGCGAACAAAAGGCAAGGAAGAGTTGGTTGTGGAACGGTCGCAAACATGTTTATCTTGTCGACGGCGCCGAAGTGACCGGTGCCGACACGCCGGAAAATCAAGCGGCTTATCCGCAGCCGGACACGCAATTGCCCGGTTGCGGCTTTCCGATGATGCGGATCGTCGTGCTCACGTCGCTGATCACCGCGATGGTGCGCGGCATCGCCGTCGGCCCCTATTCCGGCAAGGAGACCGGCGAAAGTGCCTTGTTCCGCAAGGTCGCCGAAGACATCCCGCAGGGAAGCGTCGTGGTCGGCGACCGTTATTACTGTTCGTACTTCGCGATTGCGATGTTGCTCAAAAAAGGGATTGATGTGGTGACGCGGTTGACGAACAAACGACTCGAAGCCCTCGGAAATCGTGACACTTTCAAACGCATGAAAAACGGTGATCTGCTCGTGACATGGAAACGTCCGCAGCGACCTGATTGGATGAGCCGTGAGGAATACGAGACCATGCCGGAAACGTTGACGCTTCGGTTGGTCGAAGTTCACGTCGCGGAAAAGGGATTCCGGACGCGACACCTTCATGTCGTCACGACCTTGCTCGACGCCAAACGCGACACGAGCGAATCGCTTTCTGAGTTGTATCGAAAACGCTGGCATGTGGAACTCGATTTGAATGCGATCAAAACGATGATGGGCTTGGATATTTTGCGTGGCAAATCGCCGCACATGATGCGACTGGAATTGCTGGTCGGTCTTTTGGCGTACAATCTGGTGCGACTGATGATGTTGAATTCAGCATCGCTGGCAATGGTTTCGCCACGTTCGATCAGCTTTACGACATGTCTGGGTTATCTGGCGTTGAATTGGAATCACGTGCATTGGATGCCGCTTGAGGTCTGGCGATCACAAATCGAGATCAACTTGCTGGAACTGGCCAAACACCGCGTCGGCCACCGCCCCGGTCGCCTCGAACCACGTCAGCTCAAACGACGGCTCAAAGCCTACAACCAACTCCAACTCCCCCGCGCCCACGCGCGAAAACGACTCCTGAAAAATCAACGTAAACACTGACGCAGCAAGTGGAAGTGCCATTCGAGCAGACCCGACTTCATACGATACGGCGTTGCGGTAAGTCCAATGAGCCGGACATGCGGGTTGACGATTTTCGCATCATGCAAAAAGGTTTGATACATGCCTTCGCCATCGGGAGGTAGCAAGTGAGCTTCATCGACAATAATCAGGTCAAACCGGTCGAGTTCACAGGCACGTTTGTAAACCGATTGAATGCCGGCAACGATGACCGGCTCGTTGGTGTCCCGTGAATTAAGTCCGGCGGAATACACGCCGACCGGCAGATCGGGTGCGATCCGCCGGATGGTATTGGCCGTTTGTTCCAGCAGTTCCTTGACATGCGCGAGAATCAACACCCGGCCATTCCACTTGGTCACGGCGTCATGCGCTATCGTTGACATCAGGAGCGACTTGCCCGAGCCGGTCGGCGCGACGAGACATGGGTTGCCGTTTTGGGTTCGCAGGTAACGATAAACCGCGTCAATGGCCTCCTGCTGATACGGTCGCAACGTAAGCATGAGGCCTCCTTAACAGGTCGAAATATGAAGCAACCCGCCGCGTGTGGTGACATACTGATCACCGGAAAAGATTTGATTGCAAAAACAGGCGGCACCCGTGATACACGCGCGGCCGGTGATCAGCGATTTGCCGCCGATTTGGCTGTATCCGCAGACCAGCGCGTCGTTCGTCACCTTCGTGCGATCCCGAATGATACAATGCTGAAACGCACGGGCGTCGCCAGACACAATGGCATGGCCTTCGATCACGGCGTTGTCGAAAACACCGGCGTTTTCAATGATTTTGGCATGATTGCGGATGATGACGTTGATGCCGTCAATGATTGCCGTGTCCCGAATGGCGATCCGGTCGTACAGGAAAACAATGCCGTTGAGTCGCGAGCGGCCGCTGATATTCGGCATCAGGGTTTTGCCGGAGTTGCTGCGAAAGGCAACGCAATTGGCCACAACGTTGCCCCAAACGGACGCTTCGCCGTTGATATAGGTGTCGCCTTTGATTTGGGCATGGCCGCCAATATAGGCGTATTCGTCGATCAAGGCGTCGCCGGATACCGACGCGAACCCGGTAATCATCGCGCCGCCTTTGACCGTTGCCGTGCCGCCAATCCAAGCGTTCGCCGAAACACGGGCAGTGTCATACACCGCCGCATCGTCGGCAACCCAGCAATCGCCGTCCTGGGAGAGGTTTCGCGTGTCGCCGATAAACCCGCCGACGGTGCCTTTTTTCACATTGCCGAAATCGCGGTTGGCGATCACGCGATACAAAATCCGGCCATCGGACAGTTCACAAGTTTGGTTACTCATATAATATTTGCGCATACGTTCACACTTTCATTTGGTTATTGGTTGTTGAATTCAAGAGTGTGCTGGAGTCAGGTGCGGAAGTTCCGCACCTGACCGGCAAGATTTTTATCTGAGGAACTTCCTCAGATAGAACTATCGCAGATTGGGAAAGGGATCGTCGCTGTGGTCTGTGGTCAACAGAACGCGAACGGAAATAAAGCATTGCTTGAGGTATTCCTCTCCGAGCGATTCCCGGAGTTCGACCGCCGCGAGTTGCGGATTGTCGAGCGGTATGTCAACCGCGAGTGTGTTGCGCGGCTTGTACTGGCCGCTGGTTTTCGGCTTTTTCGACCTGTCGGGCGGCTCAATGATTTTGTAATCATTCGTCACCGGCGGTACAATTCGCCGCTCCGGTTCGGGCGGGATCGGCTCAAACTCATCACAGGCCGGAGTCCACGGAACTTGAGTCGAACCATCGAACGTACAGGTCTGCTGGTTGGAATAGTTGATGCAGTGTACACAATACGCTTTTGGCTGCGGCTCAGATTGTTTCGTACTGGCAGTCGGGTATTCCTTCCCATCCAATCCTTGCCGGGAGGTCAGGTGCGGAATTTCCGCACCTGACTCCAATTCACACCGAATGGCGGCAACCGTTTTATCATTGACTCCGACGTGCTTGGCAATTTGCCGATTACTGAGCTGGCAACCGCGCGGGTGTAATAACGCCCGCCTGATGGCGTTGCGTTTGTCGGCATTGGTGCGTTGAAGGCCGTGCGACTTGTTCGCCGCAAGGCTTGCCCAAATCGCGTCTTCAATCGAGCCGAGTTCCTGTTCGGCAAGGATGGGATCATTCGGCCTGACTCGCATGTGCGCGTGATAACGGTGAAAGCCGTCCGCGATAATGAACTCGTCGGTCTCTTCATGGAAGAAGACGAGAATCGCCGGGAACTCCTCACCCCGTTCCATTGCCTCGGCATACTCGGTGATCACGGCCTCGCTCATTTCAAGTCGCGGCTGGGTATCACAATCAATGCGTATCCGTTTCGGATCAATTTTTGTGGCCATTGAAAAACCTTTGGTTTTTTGGTTCAGGTTTCATCAGGAGTCAAGCAAACTTTGTCTTTCTGGGTATCAGGAATCCAATGAATCTGAATCCTGATCCCTGTTCCCTGAATCCTTGACTTGATTGATACATTCGACAAGTCTCGGCAAATCGTCGAGCCGCAGGACAACGACCCACGGCCTTCGATTCGGACGGTGCATGACCACCGGCGTTTGATCGGCACCGGCATCGTGAATTGCTTGCTCAAGAGCCTCAAACAACCGGAAAGACTCGGTGCGTTTGCATTCGATATGCAGGTTCGGGATATCGGTCACCACATCGGGCGAGTCCGGCCCGCCGGAGTATTGCACACCCCGGCGCGCCGTGACGCCCAACACGCGGGAAAGCTCTTGTGCCAGTTCCCGTTCGCCGACTTTCCCTTTGTTGCGGGACATACGGCCCATCATGTGCCCTCCTACCGCGCCCATGGCGGTGCTTTATCTTCAGACGGTGCCTGTGGGTACGCTTCCGCCTGTGATTCCGGTTGCATTGCCTGCTGCTTGAGCGGTGACTCGTGCTTTGCGTAAGCCTTGACTTCGTTGCGAATTTCACCGCTGTCGTCGTTCTTGCATTTGACAGTAACCACGAGTGGGATATGATGCAATTCCGTCGAGTCCTGGGGTTTCATCACGCCGACCGCGTGGCAGATCGCCGACAGGTTGGCCAGTGCGATTTTCACCGTCTGCTGGTTGGTGTGCTTGATGCAAAGCCGATCCCAGATTTTGCGGTTTTTGTATTCGCCCTCAATGACCGTGTATTCGAGTTGCAACAGCGTCCCGCTCCCGTTTTTCGTCGGCTTCATTTCGCTGGCGGTGATCTCGACCAGGTACTTGTCGGCGGGTATGGCTTCATAAGCGACCGAGGGATCAACTTGCGAAGCGTCAAAGTTGAGGTATGCCATATCATCTTTCTGAAAATGTTGGAGTGTAATGGAGATTGTAAAGCTGCTGAAACAGGTGACGTCTGGCCTCTGTGTCCTGCTTGCGAACAAAATGCGCGAACAGCACAAAGATGAATTCTTTCAGAAATTCCTTCCCGAACCGCTCTTGAATGCCAAGTACGAATTCGTTGATGTCGGTTGGTGTCATCGTGTCGATATTCCAAACCTTCCTGAAACGAACAATGGGAGCCGGCGGCAATGCAAGCATTGGCTTGATGACCGGCTTTTCCGGATTGATGTCCTGACTCGGTTGGAGAGTTCCCTTCAATCGGTTATATTCCCGATGGATGGTTGTTTGGCCGTTGCGCAAACGTTGTTTTGTTTCCTCATCGGCATGCTTGATGAGGTATTCAGCCTTTCCAAGAGTGCCTTCGGAAACACCGGCGATTTGACTGAGTTCATTTCTCGTGTTGTGGGGAGTCAATTCGTCACATTGCCCACGGCCTCCCATTGACATGTTGTTTTTCGCTTTGGCAGCGATCATCGGTTTGAACTTCAATGCAAGCTCGCCTCGCTGGTAGAGTGTCAGATTCCGACGATGCGACTGATGCTGCCATACCCAAAGCATGGCTTCCTCAATCGACTTGAACTGTATCTCTTTCGTCTTATACGGTAGTCCGTATTTTTCGCAAATAGCAAGACGAAAATGGCCATCGACAACCATATTGCCCCAGATGACAATGGGTGAAAGGCAACCGTGCTTGAGGATATCGGCCTTGAGTCCGGCGTATTCTGATTCGGACAGCGGCGGCAAAATATCTTTGAGTTCGGGATGTATCGAAAGTTGTTTCATGATATAATCTTGTCAAATAGCGTTTGGGAAAACCGACTGGCGAATTCCGCCAGTCGGAATGAAGCGAACGAAAATCAGCAATTGTCACTGGTGATTGGGAAATGCTTATCCGTGGCGGTCGGGAACCCAACCAGCTTTTCGTTGTTTTGAACTCGGACATGAATACTATATGGCCGAACGGTATGAGAAAGCTTTGGAAGCGACCATGCGGGCTTCTGAAATTGATGCCGGTCTCCACGGAGTCAACTCCGTCATCCTTGCATCCGACTTGAGCCTGCTGGCAATGATCCACGAAAAATCAGGTCATTTTGCCGAGGCGGAAACTTATTATTCCCGTTCTCTGGATATGCGTCGGAAAACTCTTGGCGATCGGCATCCCGAAACGGCTCGTACAATGTATCAGATGGGTTGCTTTTATAAGAACTTTTGTCGTCATGATCAGTCCGAACCCTGTTTTCGTGGAGTTTATGCGACTCTCGCAAAAAATGATCGCGATGACTCTGAAATCTATCTGGATGTTTTGAAACAACTCACGGAAACAAGCATCACGAATGGAAATTTGACAGAGTTGGAAAAATTTCTGAAGGAATCCCTGGAAGCCCACATCAGGATATTGGGACTGGATCGGGAGCGAGTAATCCTCACCCTGCCAGTCTTTCCATCTGTTCGTTTTCAATGGTCATAAGAATGGTAATCTTGACCTCCGGCGACAATCCCCACCATGCAGAAATGATCGTTTCAAGGGCTTGCCGATCATCAACGGAAAGTGTAAAATTTTCAGAAAGTGCGTATTTTTTTGCGCAACGGAATTTCCCTGAGTAGCGTAAACTAATTTGACTTAATGGGTTAAGAAAACAGCAACTATTCATCATTGGAATAAATTGCGAGTCGGGTCATGCAGCAGGCCACATTGACAGTCAAAACCGAAGGGGGAAAAACGGTCAGCGCGACGCTGTTTCCGTCGTCTGAAACCGTTTTGGGACGATCTTCCGAATGTACTGTTGTTCTCGATGACGACCGTGCCAGCCGAAGACACGCCACCATTTTCTTTCGGGAAGGGCATTGGTTTGTCCGGGATTTGAAAAGCCGCAACGGAACCCTGTTACACAATCAACTGGTTCAAGGGGACATACCAATTGACGATGGCGACGTGATCGGGATTGGTCATTGTGAACTCCTGTTTCAGTTGCGCAACTTCAACACCGGACTATCGGAAGAAGACGAATTGGGAGGAGCCAATGCAGCCGTTCCTTGCGGGACAGGAGTTTTCGGAATTTCCGAACAGTTCGGTGTGGGGCCGAGCGACTCGTTTTTCGATCCCGGCGAAATCGTTGAGCGACGCGCAAAAACGTCGTTCCTCGACACGGACAACGACACGATTACGGATTATGTGACCCATGCCGGGTACGATTCCGCGAATCTGTGCCAACTGGCCTTTCAACTGGGCAAGGCCACCAGTCTCAAAGAAGTCTCCCGGTTAACAATCAGTGGTCTGATGAATGCCACCGACGCCGACGCCGTTGCAATCTGGTTATTGCCGCAAGAGGTGAAATCGACGTTTCGCGTTTCGCAACTCCGTCTGGTGGCTCACGCCGAGCCGGACGAACGCGAGTATTTGCATATTCCCGAAAAGCTGGCGAAAACGGTCATTGAGCATCGGGAGGCCATTTTGATCAACGACCCAAAAAGTCGGGAGAGAAATTCAACCGCCGAAACGTCAACCATAAGTGCTTTTCCGAGTAACACGCTGGTTGCCCCTGTGCGTTTCCAGGAACACATTCTTGGTCTGTTGCACCTTTACAACGAGTCACCCGACCGGTTTTTTGTGTCGGAAGACCTGGAATACACGCTGGCCGTCGCCGATACGCTGGGAGCCGCTCTCCTGCACCTGACCCGAGAACGGGAGTTGATCGCCCATCTTGACGATGCGAAGCAGGAAAACATCATTTTAAGGGAACTGCTCAACAAGGACACGGAAATCATCGGCGTCAGCCCGGCAATGCGTCGTGTCGGGGAGTTGGTCGGCCGTGCCAGCGACGGCAAGGCAACCTTGCTCATTCGCGGGGAAAGCGGAACGGGCAAGGAACTCATCGCCCGTGCGGCCCATTTCGCCGGTTCGCGCAAATCGAAACCGTTTGTGTGCCTCAACTGCGCGGCGATTTCCGAAAGCCTGCTGGCCAGTGAGCTGTTCGGGCATGAAAAAGGAGCTTTTACCGGTGCGACGGAACGCAAAATCGGCAAGTTCGAGGCCGCCAATTACGGAACGCTGTTTCTTGATGAAATCGGCGAGATGAAATTGGACTTGCAGGCGAAACTCTTGCGCGTTCTTGAGGGATACCCGTTTGAGCGTGTCGGAGGCAACACGCCCATTTCGGTCGATGTGCGCGTTGTTGCCGCGACCAACCGCGACCTCGAAAGGGAAGTCTCTGAAGGACGATTCCGCCACGACTTGTTTTTCCGGCTCCGCGTTCTTGAAATCGTTGTGCCGCCGTTGCGGAAACGGAGAGAGGACATTCCCGTGCTGGCCCGGCATTTTCTCGAACGGCTCCGCAATGAAACCGGCCGCAAGATTGATGGCTTTTCGCAGAGGGCCATGCGGCTTTTGAACGAATACCGCTGGCCGGGCAATGTTCGTGAACTCAAAAACGTCATCGAACGGGCCATCCTGATGGGCGTTGATTCCGTCATCCAGGAATCGGACATCGCCCTTTCGTCACTGCGCACGACGGGGGACACCAATGTCTCGAGCCTCGTTGCCGTGCCTTCCGTTGCCGGTTTGGACGCATTCGCGCCGGATTCGTTTCATGCGATGCCCGAGTCGGAAGAGGATACGTCCAAATACACCCCGATGACACTGGAACAATGGGAAAAACAGCATATCGAAGCAACCCTGCAATTCTGCCAGTGGAACAAAAGCAACGCCGCCCGCGTGTTGGAAATCGAACGAACAACCCTCGACCGGAAAATCAAACGTTACGGTTTGGATAAGGAATAATACTTCTGTGTGAAGAGTGCAAAGTCTCAAGCGTCCAGTGCACTTTGTGCTTGCCCGGAGTCTGAAGCCCGGTTCGATTTTGCCGCGTTTCTCGGCTTTTCCGCCTGTTTTTTTTTCGATTACCCCGCGCTTTTGGAATCTTTTACGACGCTATGCTTCGTTCCCGATTGCCATTCGCAAAATTCGCTTTGGCAAGCGGACTACCAAATTTGCACATTCAATTCGAGTTCGACATCGGTGCGGTCGAGAACCTGATCGCGGACCAAGTCGATGAGCCGCAGGATGTCCGAACTGGTGCATTCCGGCTCGGCAATAATAAAATTCGCGTTGCGTTCGCTGACCACGGCCCCGCCAATGCGCGTGCCTTTCAGACCGGCGCGTTCAATTAACTCGTTGGCCGGAAGTCCCCGCAGATTTTTGAAAATATACCCCGAGCATTGTCCCGAAGGAAACATCGTTTTGCGCACAATCCAAAGTGTCTGCAAACGTTTCGCAAGATCAGTGGCGTCCTCTTCTTCCAGTTCAAAGGATGCTTCAAGTAACATCATGTCTTGGATTCCGTGACCTTGCGGATCGAATGACAAATCTCTGCCGTGAACTTCAAGGATTTCACCCGCGTCGTTGGCCAACCGGATTGTTTTGATCCATTGGCTGATTGTGCCGTTATTTGTTCCGGTGTTTGCCACAATGGCACCACCCACTGTCCCCGGAATGCCGATCAGATTTTCGATTCCGGCCAAGCCAGCATGCACCGCTGCGGTAATGACCCGCCCCAGCTTCGCACCGCCACCCGCAATGACCGTGTTGCCTTCGATACGAATGTCACAAAAGCAACCCGCCGTCAGACGAAACACCATCCCCTGCACCCCGGCATCGGAAATAATGATATTGGAACCGAAACCAAGCGTTCGCGTCGGAATGGATTCCTGTTGACACAATTTCAGCAGTGCCGAAAGCTCTTCCGCAAGCCTCGGTTCGGCGAAAAACTCCGCCGGGCCGCCCAGTTGAAACCAAGTGTGCATGGCTAGCGGCACTTGGCACCGCACCTGGCTCTTGAAGTTGGAAAAACGCTCCATTTTTCTCTCGTTATGGGGAATCAGACCATATTTGTGTTTCAAGTCAAAGCCGCGACAGTCAATTGGAGCGGAAATTCCCAATTCGACTGCACAGTGACCCTCGCGGTTCTGATTTTTGTTCGGCAGTTTATTCGCCGATAGTCAGGATTTCAAATTTGAGCAAACCAGCCGGGACTTCAATTTCGGCAATCTGGCCGACTTTTTTGCCCATGAACCCACGTCCCAACGGCGAAGTGGACAGAACTTTACCTTCGTCGAAATCCTCTTCGCCCGCTCCGACAAGTTCATATTCCTCTGTCATCTCGTTACTGAGTCGTTTGACCTGAAACCTCACGCCAAAACGCACTTCGTCTTGCGGGCCGGTTGAAGCGTCCATGATGGCAGCACGCGAAAGTTTCGCTTTCAGCTCGTTGATGCGTGCCTGTAAGAGTCCCTGACTTTCCCTGGCACCATGATATTCCGCGTTTTCCTTGAGGTCCCCCTCGGCACGGGCATCGGCAATCCGGGCAACAATGACCGGCATTTCCTCCTGCTCCATGCGGTCGAGTTCCTGACGTAATTTGTTGTACCCGTCCCGGGTCATCGGAATGGAATCGGACATGATGTGAATCCTGAACCAAAAAGGAACGTTGAAATCCATGACATAAAAACACAACCAACCTATTATTATACCCCACATGACGCGAAATACAAGACCGTGACATTCAACGGCAGTAAGTTGGTATTTTTCAGGTTTTGTAAATTTGGCTGCATGAGGGTCTCGCTTGCAACGTTGATACCGCGCATTATCCAATACAATGACGATGTGACGGCCTGCATATTGCTTTGCCAACAGCCGTAACAACTCGCAAACCATTGATGTGTGAACTCCTCACACAGGTTCATCCCCGCGATCATCGATTCCCAGCACATCGTTCATCGCATACAGTCCGGGGGTACGGTTGGCCAGAAATTTGGCGGCGGCGATGGCTCCGAAGGCGTAGCAATCACGGTTGGTCACGCGGACAGTGATTTCGATCAACTCGCCCAACATGCCGAAGACAATCGTATGCTCGCCGGGGTTGTCGCCGACACTAATCGCGTGATAACCGATTTCCCCGGCAGGTCGCTGACCGGTTACGCCTTCGCGCCCGTGACGGTGCGTCGTCTGCCCCATCGCATGGGCGATGATTTCGCCGAATTTCAACGCCGTTCCGCTCGGAGCATCGACCTTGTAGCGGTGATGACGTTCCAGAATTTCCACGTCCACATGTTGACCGGCCAACGATTGTGCCGCGACTTGCGCCAGTTTTATCGCGACATTGACCGCCAGACCTGTGTTCGGTGACCACAGGAGCGGGATCGTTTTCGACGCTTCACGAACGGTCTGTTCCTGTTGCGACGAAAGGCCGGTTGTGGCCAAAACGAGCGGCACTTGATGCGACACGCAACCGGCAATGATCCGGCCAACCGCAGCCGCCGTGGAAAAATCGATGACCGCGTCGGTTTTTTTCCTCAAGGTATCAGCGACCGGTACACCGATCGTACCAATGCCTGCGATTTCGCCGGCATCGTGGCCGATTCGCGGATGTCCGGGCATTTCAATCGCCGCTCCAACGGATGCGTCCTTGTCCTGAGAAATCAGCGTCACGAGCCGTTGTCCCATACGTCCTGCGGCACCATGCACTG
>Ga0099364_10011170_pt1 | contig 12288 bp, 18 predicted proteins | sample TergutTh196P3_FD_73070 | JGI IMG/M metagenome (GOLD analysis project Ga0099364, IMG submission 73070) | Microcerotermes parvus P3 segment gut microbial communities from Pointe-Noire, Republic of the Congo - Th196 P3 | ecosystem: Host-associated > Arthropoda: Insects > Digestive system > Gut ...
AAGGGACAGAAGAGTGAATTGTAAAAATTTCGAGGATATGAATTCCCGCTTGAATTGCCCGGTCCAGTTCGCGGATACCGTCGATCAAAAACTTGCCGGTTCGCCGCCGGTATTTGCCTTCGCGCAGTTTGACCGCCTCCTTGATTTTTGGATTCGATAAACTGGTGATTACGGACATTAGGATGCTTTGGGTAAAGTGTGTATCGTAACGCCATTCTACTGAAAACGGCACGAAATGGTACATTGCGTTCTTTGCGGTTCAATTCTTTTGTTCACCGCAAAGAACGCGAGGAAGTACAGGGGACGCAAGGAGCAATTCATGTTGTTTGCAGTATCTCTCGCTGTCGAGCGGTCATACTCTATCTTTTTCTATGAGCATATCCATAGACTAATGCCACGAAAATACCACCGGCGATGGTGTTACCCAGCGTTACCGGGAGCAGATTTGCCGCAAAAAAGTTTTCCCACGTGAGTTTCGCCAGTACCTCCGATGAGGTGATTTCATGTGCCGCTGCCAGCAATTCCGGGCACTGCGCCGCAAACAAACCCAGCGGAATAAAGTACATATTGGCAATGGAGTGTTCAAAACCTGCTGCCACGAACACCCAGATCGGGAAAAAAATGGCAAGGATTTTTCCCGCTGTATCCTTTACCGCAATAGAGCACCAAACGGCGAGACAGACGAGCCAGTTGCAAAAAATTCCGAGCAAAAATGCCTCCCAAAAAGCAAAATTACACTTTATCGCCGCCATAGTGATGGCGACACCGGCAAGAGTATTGTCCGGCGGAATGGTCAGTTGACCGGATTTGTAAATCAAAAAAGCAAGCGTAACAGCTCCGGCAAGATTGGCAAAATAGACCACCCCCCAATTCCGCAGCATCGCATAAAGGGTAATCCGCCGCTGGGCAAGCGGAAGAAGCATCATCGTATTGCCCGTAAAAAGTTCCGCACCCGCCAACACCACGAGTATCAATCCACAGGGAAAGACAAGACCTGCCAGAACACGCCCCAGTCCAAAGGTTTCGGGGCTTGCCAGAAAGTTATAGGCGACCGTCGTCGAAGCCGCACCGGCGAGGGAAAGATATGCCCCCGCCAGAAATCCCAGCAGAAGAAGATCACCGAGCGGCTTTCCCGCCTTAACGGCTTCGGCACCGGAAACGAGTTGACAACTTTCAGGATTCAATCAGATCGCCGACGGCGATGCCGCCGCAGTAAGGACGACTCTATAATAGTAAATTCAGCAGGACGCAAAACCCGCACACAAGGAAGGGGGCAAAAATGCATGGGGCAAAAGCACCCGTGGTACAAGGTACAAGGAACTATTTTTTCTTTGCCGCTGCCTTGGTATCATCGGCACCTTCTTCATCACCCTTCTTCTTTTTCTTCTTTTTGACGACAACACGATAAACCCGCACCTTCGGCAAACCGCAGGGACCGTCCTCTTCAGTCCACCGGTCTTGCTGCAACAACTTTTCGATACGCTCCGCCCGGGTCAAAACATTCCTCGCGCGGACGATTCCTTTGCGTGTCCGAAGGCTTTTGTCAATTGTCATGATAAATACCGGAATTCTTTTACGTTACTGAATACAAGGTGCCATTGTACCCCATTTTATGCCTTTGTTAATCGGGGGTGTAGGGGCGGTCAGTCCGCCAGAGAGCGTCCACGTTTATTGGTTTCTTTTCCATTCGTTTTCCCATTGGTTGGAGTAAAGTACCGCACAAAGCGTCGCTATTCTGTTCACCCTCGGCAACCTCCAACACGCTCCCGTCTGCTTGATTCGGCAAGAAAAACAAAAATACGCTTAAAAACAAGGGATATTTTTAGGGCGTAAAAAAAAGTTGCACTCAAAGTTGCTTGCCTGACAATCCCGTTTTTGCCCCTTGTTTTGCCGTGCAGAGGCACTTCTGTACCGACACGCTGTACACTGCTTTATCGGAGATACAAACCGACCGTTGAGAATGGTCGAAAAAAGAGGGAAGCCGATGGCGGCACAGATTGTTCAAGGCTCTACCTGCGTTCCGGGTTGGTGGACGGACAAGATGCCGAATTGAGCAAAATTACACTGAAAACACGTGAAAATACGCACAATGGTCAACTTTTTGCTCTGTTCTGGGTAAAATGGGTATCCTGTAACAGAAACTTTACTGCCCAAACAATACACCAACCCAGAACGAAGGTAGAGCCAAAAATAATACGCGAGTGAACACAACAATAAATGACGGATCAAGCCCGTGTACGTACGCCCCTCGAAATCGCCCAACCCCAATTTCTGCTTCGTGTCCTGAAACGAACGCTCCACTCGCCAACGACTAAAACCCGCTAACAGCAAGTTGTCTAACGGCTCCTCCGCAGGAGCATTATTCACAAAATACTTAATCTCTTCCTCCTTCTCATTCATCACATTTCTTGCAACAACAAGCCGAAACGGCTTGCTCATCGGAACACCCAGACGTTCCGTCCGAATGTAAATCGGACACTCCTTGATCTCCCAAATCACCGGACCCTTATCGCTCTCCTTGATATGGTATTTTACCCAAGGTTGATCTCGCAATACCGGCGCATACTTTAACATCTTTTGAACTTCAATCGTTGTACGTTCTCCTTTTACCAATCTCGGTTTGATGCGGTGTTTTCCGCGTTTTCCAGACTTCATCGTCGTCCTCGGCGGTTTTGTCCAAACGCAAAACACGCAGGAAACTTCGCCGATGAATAGTTGATCTCTTGCATCAAGTTGACGTAGAAATTCAGGCTTGCCGCCATAGCCTTCATCGAATGTTATCCATTCAAAAACGATTCCATTGTTCGTGGCTCGGTCATATTGTTCCAAGGCAATTTGCCACTTCGGACGATAGACCACGTCATCGGGAATGCCGGCGGCGCGGCAACGGTCGTGGTCGTGATCCCAGACCTCTGGAAAAAAAAAATCTTGGTCGATGAGTGTATGAAAGTTGTCTATATCCGGCGGTTCATGTGAGTCTTAACGTGATTGCCTCATGTCCAGCAGTGATACCAATCCAAGATTGTCAAAGAATCCTTTCGGGAATGCGAAACTCATCGCTTTTGTCCCCGATGCGAACCAATGCCCGCGACCACTCGAAGCAGTCTGTTTTGCTAAATCTTCCGGTATTCCACAAGGCTTCAAATAGTGGCGCGCGTTTTCGGTTTCTTCCATTGCCGCCAGATGATATTTCGCAGTTTCCTGCGTATCCACCTGTCCAATCTCTTCAAGAACCATCTTCACCTCCGCCAGTTTGTAGTGTTTTCCCAACCACGGTGGGAATACCCAAGAGACGCATTCCACCGTTTGGCTTCGGGATTTGGATACCGAGTACCGGTTGAGGTTGATAACTTCCATCAAGCAACTGTTCTTTGATGGCAGACCAGTTCGTGTTGAGATAGTCGTCGAGTTGGTCAACGGACATACCGTCGATACCGCCTTGCCCCTTATTTCTCTTGACTTGTTGGAGTGCCTTAATCATGTTTTGGTGTTCGATCACCGCTTTCATAAGACTTTCGGTTTGATGGACATTCTCCGTTGTTGCCGCAGATACCGTTGACGCACCTTGTCCGTACCCTTGCGGATTCCGTCCGCGACTCTTCGGCAAGGTCTCGTTTTGTTGTGCGAGTTGGCGCGTCGTCATATGCAAAGGACGCAAAGAATCTATTTTTAGGGCGTGTGCACAGGCAGACGACAAATCTTGTAAACATAGGCAAAATTTTCCATCAAAAATCTCGGCTGGGTAATCAACAGGATAATTCCCATTTTAAAGACCGATTAGTGTAAACACGCCCTAGAGTTCCCTCAAATTGTAGCCTACGGCGACAAAACATGAAACATTCAAGCACACTATCCCAACCGCCAATTTTTCAAAAAATGCAGTTTTTGTGAGGGCATAGCAACAGAGTAACTCAAAATGTTGACTTGTGCTTTATTTTTCAGCACGTTACGCCATTTCGGGCAAAATTGCCGCTGTTCTGGGGGTATCAACGGAATGGGGAGACAGATCACGCTGTTTTTAGCGTTTTGGCACCCACTCTGTAGCGTCGAAAGAAAAATCGGCTACTTCGGTGCTACACTCTCGTTTTTATGCGATTTCACACTTAAAAACAAGGCTTTTTGTAATTTGATGCGTCAGCCCTGGTTGAATGGGCTATGATGTTCCGTCCTTACAGGACGGGGAGTGCCGATCTTGCAGGGCAAAAAATGTCCACACGAATTTTACACACCCCGTCACCGCTCCCGCTTCATGTTATCAAACATCCCCTCATCTGCGAGAACCTTGTCCTCTTTTTGTATGCCGTTCATAATTGCCTGTCGGCGTTGCAGATGTAGTTGCAATAGGTCTCCGTTGGCATCGAATTGGGTTTGTCGCGTGAATCCCGACAGATTCCCTAACGAAAGCATGCGAACCGCGCTCATCGCGGCATTTGTCGCGGGGCTGTCTCTCAGAACAATATTGTGATGTTCGCCGACCATTCCCAAATGTCCGTTAGCAAAGATAGTAAATCTGATCAACACCAAAAAGAGCAAAAAGAGGACAATGCCGTTACCGACATTTTCGACGATGTCGTTAAACTTGACCTTTACAGTGGACATAAACCGTGTCGCTGTATCGAGGAAGAGGAGCGACAGGAGAAACAGCAACCAGATCGCCACGCAATCGGCAAGAAACAACATCGGCTTGTAAAGCCCGGCAAGTAATTCTGCGACATCTTCCCACCAACCGACGGCAATCAACGCAGAAAAGAGTACCGCCCCCAGTGAAAGGGCATTTCCCCACATTCCGACTTTCCAACGAAAACCGTACAGGACTGCAAGAATCACAATCGGTACGGCATATCCATAAATAATGTACAATACTTCTGGAATGGTAATCGCAAATATCATTTTATCACGGGCAGTTTATCACGGGTTCGAGTGCCGCGCCAATGCAACTCGCCATTTTATCAGGAAATCCCAAAGGTGTCAATGTCGAGCAGTGCCTTGCTGCTTTGCTCTTTGCTGGGGATTGACCACCTTGAAAGGGATGGGGCTATAATCCGTAAAAACTGTACCACCTGTCAGACAAGTGGTGCTTTTTTCTCGGTTTTTCACATTTTTGTCCGCACCGGTGCTTTTTATAGGACATACTATCCGCAGTCGGAGGATGAAACCTGTTTCCGGCGTTCGTTTGGCATTTTTTAAGAAAGACAAGAGGTTATCAATGAGTGCAATTTCACTGTCGTCATTCAGTTTTCGTGCTGGTAACTCAGCATCATTTTCCCCGGTTCAACAAGGTCAGACTCAGCGCGGCGGTTTTGCTCAACAAGCCCAACGCGGAGGATTTGCCCAACCGCAACAAGGACTGCAAACCCAACGCGGTGCAAACGTCCAGCAAGCCCAACGCGGAACAACTTTCAACAGCACGTTCAATAGCGCGGCTGCGGCACGCGGAGGAGCCACAAACAATGCTAATGCCGGTTCGTCCTTTTGTCCCACTTGCAATTTGGCGGGCGGCAGACAAACACCTGTCGGCAGCGCAGCCTTTGGAGCCACCGGCGGGCAGGGCGGACAGATTTGCGTGACTTGCGGTTATCAGGGACGCTAACGGTGCATTGATCGGTCCTGCTATACCATAAACAGGTACAAATTGCTCTTTTTCCTTTGCGCTCTTTGCGGTTGAAAAAAGAGGATGTAACCGCAAAGGACGCTTTGTAAAACACGCGCGCGAAGTACAATTTCATGCCGTTCACGGTGCAACCCCCTATGAAGGCGATACTCGGTATTGATCCCGGTTTGAACACCACCGGGTACGGTGTCATTGACGTTTCCTCAGGGAGAGTACGTCTGTTAGAAGCCGGTGTCGTGCAGAGCCGAAGAGACGGTGAACTTGCGGTCAAAGTGAAAGAGATTTACGATGGCGTGCGGGAGGTCATCGAAATGTTCTCTCCTGAAGTCATGGCAATAGAAGAACTCTACTCACACTATGACCGTCCCAGCACGGCAATCTTAATGGGGCATGCCCGCGGTTGTATTTGTTTGGCAGCCGCTCAGTCGGGCATTAAGGTCGTCTCCTACGCTGCCACAAAAGTTAAGAAAAACTTAACTGGAAGCGGACGCGCCACCAAAGACCAAATACAGAGGGCGATTAAACTCGAACTGGGCTTGGATCAATATCCCGACCCGCCGGATGTTGCCGATGCCATTGCGCTTGCTCTTTGCCATCATTACCATCACCGCGTTGATGTGAGTCACATTCCCGATGTGTTGAAGGGCAACTTTCCGGGAGACACGGTATTGCGGTAATATCTTCACCGCAAAGAACGGGTTCTCCCGCAGGATTACGGACACAGTCCAGGGCTAACGCATCATCACTTTTTTTGAGTATTTCCGTTCTGAACACCGGATCGACGGCGGCACGGAATTTTACATTGGGAATCGCCATCTTGGGCTTCCGCCAGAAGTAATCTAGTACCCTTCCTCCCTTAAAATTGTAGATACTAAAAACGTTGAAGCAATTGAAAAATCCGGTTTTTATGCCGACCAATCCACAAATTAAAGCGAGGAGAGGTACTAGCACCCATCCTCTCTTAAAATTGTGGATATAGTCTTTTTAGTTTGGCTTTTCCTGCGTTCCGGGTTGGTGGACGGACAAGATGCCGAGTTGAGCAAAATTACACTGAAAACGTGTGAGAATACGCAAAATGGTCAACTTTTTGCTCTGTTTTGGGTAAAATGGCTATCCTGTAACAGAAACTTTACTGCCCAAACAATACACCAACCCGGAACGAAGGTAGAGCCAATTAAAAAATGGATGAAAGACCAATGACAGAGATTAAAAAATACCACAAAGAGATCACCCATAATTTTGGGGACCGTCTCCGGTTCGGCATTACTTTTGAGTTGTCAGAATCTCGTGAAGAATATACCGGAAGATACCTTAACGGCTCTATTTGTTATTGGTTTTTTGGTAATCCAATAGGAGATATGGCCTACGTGGTCTCTCTCGGTTACGAAGGATTAAATGAAATAGAGTACGCTCTGAAAAAATCATCACTTCGTTGTAAGCCATGTCTCCCTGTTTTTGAAGCGGATGGTCGATTGGTTATTGACGTGCTGAACAAGGACTATGAAAACGAAGAAGAGGACATCGTGGAATATCCCTTTGGTTTCATTCGTACTTGGGATTTTTGGTTTGACGACCATAATATATCATTGGAACTGAATGTTATGGATGATAATCTGCTTCTCTATTTTGAAAACGAAACTCAATCGCGCATCATTTGGGTGTTATGGAGTGATGATGTAGAAAAGTATGTTTATCACAAGGAATTTTTTCTGGAAAACCTTACCGCTGGACGTCCACGGGAATACCATTCAAAACATAAACGCAATAGCAAGCCGGATACACCACTACGTCCCTTGCACTTTCTTTGCGTACTTTGCAGTTAAAAAAAAGAGGATTCAACCACAGGCAACCCATTTTTCAAGTTCACGGCAGGTGAAATATCCGGGCTAAGTGGAAAAATTGTCCGCTAACATACGATCCAACTCTGCATTCATTTGCTCAGCATCCGCCGGATAGAACGCACCGGCAATCGCCGAGGGGCGCACCTCCGCTCCCCGATTCGGCTTGGAAATCGACGAGAGCAACAGACGTTGCCTCGTGGAAACGGTTTCAAACGAAATGACATCCGCCAGGTCGAGATCGTCCACACCGAGGTGTCCCGCCGACGTATGCAGAGATTGTTCAATATCCTGCTCTGGATCAAAAAGCACCGTCCAACCCTGCGGACTCGACACCATCACACTCCGGTATGAGGGATCGAGTAGTCGGACATCATGTCGATTGACCGTACCATGGATGACAGGATCCCAAAAGACAGTAACGTCAATTTCGGCATTCATCACTTCGCTTGCGGTGGCACCAAACTTAACCACTTGTTCGCCGAGAACCTGTAACAATTCGATGAGAGCGGCTTGGAAAGGGACATCAGGACGAACCGATATTTTAGAGCAAATGAACGGCTGTCTTTCGGGCATTAAATAAAGAAGGGAAACACCCGATACGACCGCATCAAACAAGCCGGGATAATAGCCGGGCGGTGAAATGCCGTCCGCCATGGATTGAAATGTTTGAGCACAAACATCACGGATTGCCGCAAGATCATCGGGAGTCAATATCGGCGTAGAGGTATTTCTCTGGTCAAACTTGGCGGCGAAGGTCATTTCGTCCGCCGTTTTTTTGTCGATGTTTTCGGTGGCGGAAACGGGACCGCAGATCGGCACACCTTCAAAGGTGTGGAGCAGCGAAGCATCATCCAGCCAGGCATCAGCGGGCAGTCCCGCCTTTCGGCAGACGGCTTCCCAAAAATTTTGGGCATCCATACCGTAATCGAGAGCAACACCGGGCAGGAGCAATCCCCGATTACCACCCCGGGCAATCTGTACGCCATGCCTTCCAATTTCGACAGCATTAAGCCGGTCAGTGCCACGCTGGGCGACCCGCTTCATTCCCCAGAGGAGCCAGATTTCCATATCGAGTTCAAAGAGTTCGGAAGCACTGATCGGCGGAAACCGGGGGTCCTGTGTCGCCGCCAGGAGCGTTGCCTGTTCAATGGCACTTGCAAGAGGCATTTGGTCGGACATTGTTCCCATACAACTCCGCAGTTCACCCTCTTTTTTGAGACTGACAAATGCACCGAGCAGGGGAACGTCTGCAATATCGGCAACCTGTTCGGCAAGCCGTCTGCCGGGTGTGCCAGTAACAATCGAAGCTAACCGGCGGCCGACGGCGTGAAATAATTCTATCTGCTGCTCTTCGGAGAGATAAGGTTCGGACATGGTAAAGGCGAAGCGGTGTGGATGTTTGGACGTAGATTGTAGCGGAAAATCAGCAGTGCCGCAATCGTGAGAAGGAGTTAGGAGGGAGCATCCACGTTTCGTGGTTTCTTTTCCATTCGTTTTCCCATTGGTTGGAGTAAAGTGCTGCACAAAGCGTCGCTATTCTGTTCACCCTCGGCAACCGCCAAGGCGCACCCGTCTGCTTGAGACGAAAGCAAATCAAATTGTGTGCTTGAAAAACAGGGATTTTTGATTTTTCACATTTTTCAAAGCACCAAGTGTTGCACAAAAAAGGTCGCCCTCACTACTCACTTTGGGCTTGATTTCTGCCCCTGCGTTTGCCCGCACCGTAAGCCAAAGTTCCGGCTCCGGCGGCTCCCGCTGCGGCTGCACCGCCCGCTATCGCGGCAATCTTATTCTTGCTCACGAAACGCTTGGCTTTGTTGAGTCCAGCCCTGATTTTGGAGCCGGGTTTCGAAGCGTCTCTCACTTTGCCCACCGGCACTAATGCCGTGGACGGTACCACCGTTGTTGGTGCTGGCACCGGCGTTGGTGTTGATACCACCGTTGCCTTTGCTCGTCTTTTTCTTAGCAGTCATCGTAATTCTCCTCTTATTGTAGTGAAAAAAGTAGGACTTGCAACGTGCAAATCCTTTGTATTGTTTGTACTCACGAATTGTGATTTTGGCAAATCAACCCATCTCTCCTAACTGACAATACCATCGCCCGAAGCGTTCCGTAGCCATTCGTTTGATATCGTTCTCGTCGCACCAACAGCCCCATTGCCGATTAGGATTGAGCGAATCGGATGAGTATTTTGCGCCGTGGGAATTTTCCATGAACACATAGCGTCTGCCGGACTTGCCTTGGAATGCGGCAATCAAAGCAACGGCGTGAGCACCGGACTTCCAAGCAGAGGCTTGAGCAAGACCATCGGCGTTGACCTTCGAACCAGTCGGGTAAATGTTTGTGCCGATGTTGATGCCGAAGCCAGCGGCACAGGCAGCATAGCAAAACTCGAAGTTGGGATTGGGCAGGTAAATGATGAGCGACTGTGTTTTCAGGGCGTTCTTATCGTGCTGCAAACCTTTTCGGTACTTGTCGATGTATCTGCCGCCATCGTATTTACCGAAGTCTGATGCCCAATAGTTACCCACCGTTGCTGACCACTTGGACATTGGGTTGAGATTGCAACCTGATCCGTGATTCATTCTGCCGTTGCCTCTTGCAATACCGTAGGCAACACTCAACGCAAGCTCTCGCGTTGTTTTGCCGGTACGATGAGCATTCACCAAATTGGAGACCTTCAACGAGTTCTTGTGAGCGTGTCCGCAACAGTCGCCGAGCGTTTGAATGTAATTGTAGCCGTCCATCCATTTCAAGCCGAGAGACTTGTAGAGATTCCAAGGCAAGTATTCATCCCATCCCTCGTACTCGATGAGTTCTGCACGGTGCTTCAGGTATTTCTCCCATTCGGAGTCCCACGCCATGATTTTCATGCTGTCGTCGAGGTTCTCCCACGCAGCGGTGAATGGGATGACATTTGCCATGCATTCGTCGAAGCACTGCTGGTCTGTTTCGGTGGTCTCGGTGAGACCGTGATCCAAAAAGTATCCCATGATTATTCCTTTGTGATAATTTTCCTTCCAGTATGTCGAGGGCATCCCGCATGAAGTCCATTTCCGGTTCGCCCAATGATTTGAGCACCCGCTCCCGTACTACCTCCGGCAGTTCGGCGGAGAGGGCTTGGATTGTTAACTCCGTAGAGCGCAAGCGACCTTGTACAACGTCCTCCCGAACCAATTCAATCGCTTGCTTTGTTAATTTTGCCTGTACTGCCATCATCACGAGATCGTCGGACGAAGGCGGAACGGGCTTGACCGTATCAGGATTTGAGAAGCCCTGATACCATACGATGACGAGAACCTGCAATAAAACAAAAATTGCAAGCCAATAGATCATCTCTTTTCGTAGGGGGAATGACCATGAAGGTTTAGGGAGCGGCAAAGGCACATCGCTTACCCCCATCACCTTTTCCACCATAGTCTTTTCCTGTTGCATCTCTTCAATGCGTCCAGACAACGATTCTCTGATGTTGGCGATTGCCTCATCATTTTGCCTCTTTGCTTCAACCGCTTGCTCCAATGAAGTGAGAAGCGATCCAAGCGTCCCTTTATCCGAAGACTGTTTTTCAAGTGCTTTTCGTGTCATGATGTTTGTGTTAGGGTTATGCCAACTGATAGTTTTCCGGTTCGATGTTGTGCTGAGCGCAAAACTCTTGCGCTTCGTTGTCGGTAATCGTTCCGGCTATTTTGAGGCGGTTGCCGAATCGGAATAACCGTCGTCGTTTTTCTCTCTCCGGGTTTGCCGGACTGTGTTGCTGCCCTCTCCCTCCGGTCGGTTTCGTATCGATGCTGTCCGTAGTCGGGACGGGCGGAGCAATTTTGTCGAGGAACTCGTTGAGTGCTTTGACGGCTTCTTGTACTTTGTCGTTGCCGAACGCCGCCCGTATCTTGTTGATATAAGCCATGCACAGGCGATAAAAAATCACGTTGTCATCAACAGCAACAGCAATCCACTAGAAGGGCGATTTGGCTACATTTGGGGCGGATATGCCTCAGCCCAGATTGCTGGTGCGGCGGCTGCCATTGCCAAAGCCTCGTGCAATAGCGTTACCATCGAAGATGGCATAACGGGGGGTATTTTCGGCGGAGATGCCATAATCGGTGGTGGTAGCGATGGCACCACTGGCACAGGCACTGCCATTGCGAAGCACAACATCGTTGCCCTCAGCGGCGGTACGGTTACGGAGGGTGTTTACGGCGGACATGCCTATATATCTCATACTTCCGGCACGGCAACCGTTACGCACAACACGGTGAACATTAGCGGCAGTCCGAACCTTACAACTGCGTTTCTTTACGGCGGCATTATCAGTGTCAGTATCGGCGGCAGTTGGAGCGAGGACTCTGATGTTTTCACGGGCAATACGTTGAACCTGTCGAGCCAAATTGAAGTGGCGGGAGTGGCGAATTTTGAGTTTTTGAACTTCACTCTTCCTGCTGATACGACGGCAGGCGACATTATGTTGAGTGTGAGCGGCACGGCAGTCTTGGGCAATGGCGACGGAAAAGATTCGGAAATTAGCGTTGACGCTTCGGCGATTGACGGGCAGTTCTTGGATGTCGGCGACCAGTTCATCATCCTTGATGCGGGGACACTGGAAGGCACGCCCGTGCTGAAAGAGGTCGCACCAGCAAGATTTGGGGCAACGCTGGTCTATGACTTTGAACTGTACAAAGACGACAACCGGATAAACGATGGGATAGCGGACATTCTAACTCCTAACTTCTAGGGCGTGTTTACACTACATTTGCCTTGTTTTCTGGATTATTACGGTTTTTTGTGGCAAATTTGGACAAAATTCACAACGCCTTCGTCGCCAAAGTCCTGATTTTCAAG
>Ga0099364_10011171_pt1 | contig 12287 bp, 5 predicted proteins | sample TergutTh196P3_FD_73070 | JGI IMG/M metagenome (GOLD analysis project Ga0099364, IMG submission 73070) | Microcerotermes parvus P3 segment gut microbial communities from Pointe-Noire, Republic of the Congo - Th196 P3 | ecosystem: Host-associated > Arthropoda: Insects > Digestive system > Gut ...
CCCTGACACATCGGAAAACAAGGGCATTTCAAGCCTTGATGAGCTTAATAATCTTGAGGTTTTGAGGACGGAATTGGCATCGTCATTTTTCAAGCCGAAAATCACCCTCGCTTATGACAACATCTCATTTAACAAGGCTTGTGTTAAATTGCTCCCCAATACACAGTATGTAAACATTCTGATAGACAGAGTGAAACAACGCATAATTGTTCTGCCCGTCCATAAGCACGCGAAGGATGCGCTCCGTTGGTGTAATATAAAAAAAGGAGAGGTTATAAAAAGAACCTGTACTGCGAAGAAGTTCGGCGAAAAACTCTACGATATGATGTGTTGGGTTAAAGAAAACAAATACCGTATTCTTGCTTATTATCAAGAGCTTGAGGGAGTGCAGCTTCTTGTTTTCAATCTCAATGAATACGAAATGGTGGTACCGGAGTTTGTCACCACCAAGACCGGGAAGGTTGTAAAACGCGGCAAAGTGTATCTTTCCAATCAAATGGAGATTGGATTTGGCATGACTCTATCTGAACACTCGGTTGCCAACGACGTTGAATTAAATGCCCATTACACATTGAGTGACAAGGATAAAGAGGTAACAATAACTGAAGTAAAGGTTTTGGGTAAAGTTCCAACCGATGAAGAAATAATCATGTCCCAATATCGCAAGGAAAAGCCGCAGGAGGTGTTCGCCGGTGTCTAAACATAGTATCAGAAAGAACCGTCCCGCGATGCGCTTAAAATTGGGAAGATGGTTGTCGATAAACAAAAAAGCGCTATTCGCTCTCGGTAATCCCGCGAATATTTATTTTTGGCGGAACAAATCTGGCCGGGTGTTGTTGATTAGCGAAGCCCCGGAAAAGACACCTTTGTCAATTAAAATAAATGATTGTTATTATAATACAAAAAGCGGATTCCAGATAGAAAGAAGTGATTTCATACAAACTGTTTTGCAAATTACAGGTTGGCGTAGTGATATGATTTATATTATCACCGGCGATTATATTTCCGAATTGAACATGGTTGTATTCAAAATAGATGATGCCATGGAATTGGAAGTCGAATCAGGAATGGGGGTAGACGCGGATTGAGCTGCGAAATTCTTATTGGAGGTAATCATAAATGTGGAAACCACCAGACAATGCCGGAAAAACCATTGTGACAATGCTGCCCGATTCGGGGGAGCGGTATTTGGCTACGCAGCTTTCGGATGTGGCGGAGCGATGATAGGCAGAGTTATCCCTTTCACCACGGAGCGATATGCCGGGTCTTGCTTTTTGCACAATATCTTAGTATGATATGACTATCATAGCGTGTGCTTTCCCCGGATTGGGCAGACAGTATCAGCCGCGCGGAGGTGAAACGGATGAATAACAGATACGAACTTCGGCTATACGATGACAAACTTCTCTCGTTTGAGCTTGCGGTTGGAGAGCTTGGCGGGTATTCGGCAAGCCTGCTGAACATTGAAGAACCGCAAAAACTACTCCCGCTTGATTTAGAGCTTACAAGCGACGGTATTCTGAAATGGCTTGAGCGCAGGGTAATCCCTAAAAACCGGACATTTGTTGAGGAAATCCTCCGCTCGCTAGGGCTGTCACGGAACAATACCAAAGACATTATAGACGTTTGCAAAGGGTTGTCGCTAAACGACAGTTATTGGATTGTGCCGGAGGGGTTTGACGGTAGATTCGCAGCCTTTAACCTCTACGAAAACAGATTTTCAGAGATTCTCTCTCTTGTGGCGTATACCGGCGTTACACAGAGCGACACGGCGTTTTCCACCTCGCCGGAGCTTACCACCAACGGGATGCTGCCGAAAGCGTGGCGTTTTATAGAGGGTGAAGGCATTTCCCTCTACAAAGGCGGCACAAGCGGCTTCGCCAATGCCGGCAAAGAACCGTACAGCGAGTTTTACGCAAGCCAAATCGCGGCGGCGATGAGCCTTGATGCCGTACACTATGAGCTTGAAAACTGGAAAGGCGTACTTGCGTCAAAATGCAAGCTATTTACGGATATAGACACGGCGTTTATCCCGATTGGACGCATTGTGAGGTCAGGCGGGCTTGATGCGGTTGTCAAGTATTACGACGGGCTTGGCGGCGAATATGCCGATGCGGTGCGCGATATGCTCGTATTTGACGCCTTAATCTACAACGAGGACAGACATTTCGGCAACTTCGGGCTTCTCCGCGATAACCGCACCGGAGAGATAACCGCGCCCGCGCCGATTTTTGACAACGGCAACGCGCTGTTCAATTATGCCATGCCGGACGATTACGCGGCCCTAGACAAATACGCCAAAACGCGTTCCCCGGCATATAACGGAACAACCTTTGAGGGCATCTGCCAATCACTTATCACAGCGCGGCAGGTTGAGAAGCTGCGGAAAATACTGAACTTTTCTTTTGAGTGGCATCCGAAGGAAAACTTACCGGAACAACACCTTTCCTCCATCGAGAAGCATATAAGAAAGAGAGCGTCACAGCTTATCAACTGCGCTCATTAAAACTACAGCGCCATGCCCACCGTCTCCGCGAAGGTGAGCAGTTCGCCTTTGGAAAGGCGCGGGTCACCACCAAAACGGCAGACAAAGGAAAAGCGAAAGCCCCCGAGAATACTTTTATCTTGGGGGCTTTGCGCTGTCCGTTCGGCTGTAACGCTGAATGAAAAAGGGAGCGGTCAGGCTTAAAACAGCTTGGCCGCTTCTTTTTTTTGCTCCTGTTTTTGTGAGGACTTGTGGATGTCCTTGACTTTCTGTCGGTATAGCTGTTCGGAATCAGTCGCCATAGAAATTTTGAAGCCCGATTACCAATCTAGCGCTTGACGGTGGCCCTGCAAAGTGGCATAATAAACCTAGACATAGGTGAGCCAATAACCCACAGACGCATGATAACCTCAAAGGAGGCATTGAGATTGCCCGAATAATATCGGCAAGACGGGCGGTTTTACCTTCACGAAGAATTGCTTTTTAACAGATTTTTGATTCAATCAGAAACTATTTGGAGGAAGTTATGTTACTTAACGAAATTTACAGATCGCTTCTGAACGAAGCGCAGTTTACAAAGGAAATCTTAGGAATAGGGGTTACACAAATAAGAAAAGCAAATTATTCTCAAAAGGGAATTTACCATCAATCATTTATTTGCTTGACAACAGGGCTGGAGCGTCTCGGCAAACTTTGCCTATTGCTGAATTATTATATTGACAATACGGCAACTTTCCCGGATGATAATTATCTAAGAAAGAAATTGGGACATGACATTTTGCGAATATATAATGATTGCATAGATATTATCAACAAAAAGAGTATAAGGAAACCATTGCTGGTTGTTCCAACCTCTCAGATTCATCTAAACATATTGTCGATTCTGTCAGAATTTGCGCAAGGGAATCGATATTCTAATATCAATGTTCTCGTAGGTGTAAAGCAGAGAGAAGACTCCTTAAAGCAATGGTATCAAAATGTTGATATGCCTTTGTTTGAAAAGCATATTAGTGTGAAAAGAAAAAGCAATATTCATCAAAAGGCCGCATTTACCGACAGTTTTCTAAGCAGTATTGCTATTGTACGACATGTTTCTGAAGAAGGAGATGGCATCAATGACATTTATACCGGAAGCTTCAGAACAGGGATTTGGGAAGCCGTTGCTCCATATAGGCAGCTTTATTTACTCCAAATTATAAGAATGTTAACGATATTGCTGACAGAGCTGGGATATAAGGCGGCGGGATTTCAAAACGAGGATATACCCTACTTTAGTGAAGTGTTTGGGGCGTTCTGCAATCGTGATTCATATTTTAGATCGCGAAAAACATGGGATGGTTTTTAGTTCTCCCTTATTTCGCGTTCCCTAACCGCGCCCCGTCTGTATTCGGACGGGGTGCAGCTCATGTATTTCTTAAACTCGCGGTTGAAAAGGCTCAGGTTGTTATAGCCGCACTGAAAGGCGATGTCCGACACCTTCCTGTCCGTGTTGGACAGCAGCACGCGGCTTTGCAAAATTCTGCGCTTGTTCAGGTATTGAAACGGCGTCACGCCCATCAGTTGCTTGAAATACCGGCAAAAGGTGCCGACCGACATACTGACCTGCTCCGCTAAGTCGTTGTCCGTTATTGCCTCCTGATAGTGGTCGTGCATATAGTCAATCGCGCGGAGCATCTTCCGGTACAGCTTCTCGTAAGCGTGGATGGCCGGGGTGTCCGCGTATGCGTAATTGTAAATCCGGTTCCATAGGACGAAAATCAGCCCGTGTATCTCAAGATGGCACGTCTCCATGTCCTTCGCGTCGTGGAAGCCCGCCAGCTTATGCAGAATGCGGAGCGCTTCCGCCTGCCACGCGGCGTCGCCGCTCAGCTTCAGCGTGTACGACTTGCCGTCCAGCATCAAAGGCCGCACAAAGCGGCGGTACCCGCATCCGGCAAACATCAGCGGGTGGAAGCACACCGTCCCGTACGGGCAGGGCCCGTCGCCGAGCGGCTCCGCCCGGTGCGGCAGATGGGGCGGCACAATCACCGCCATGCCCGCCGAAAGGTCGAAACCCTCCTCGTCCACATGCAGGCGCAGTGAACCGCCCTTTACATAGACAATCTCAATCTCCTCATGCAAATGAGACGCCGTGCCGCCGCGCGGCGCCGTGTCCGCGTGCCCAACCGCAAACCGCCGGCCCCCAAACTCATGCGCCTCCGCGCCCCGCTTGCCTTCTGGCCCGATACCCATTTTCCCCGCCCCCTCGCGCTGTCTGCCTACACAGTACACCCTTTTTTACAGGCTGTCAAGCGAAAATGTCAATATTATACCACAGAAAGGCAAAATAATGGCAGACACGCCACCCCCCGACCCATTATAATAAACTTCACAAACGGTGACTGACAAACATCAGCCGCCGCTTTACTTCTTTTTTATTCCGTAATCAAAAATCAAAAAGAAAAGGGGCAACAAACATGAAAACTCGCAGAATCTTTTCCCTGTTCCTAGCACTGGCGATGCTCGCCGGGATGTTCACTGTGCCGGTACTACCGGCAATGGCAGCCACTGTGGAAACCGTTGAGGTATCCGATTTAGGAGATGACTGGGTCTATATGGGGTTCGCAAGTTCGACCTCACCCTATGATACCCATACCTTGGCGGGCATTATTGCCCCTACATCCTCCGTAACAGGCTTCAACAATATGGCTGAAGCAACTTCGGGGAATGGATGGTCGGACGCAGTTCCCGCACCGATAGGATGGAGTGTTGCTAATCAGTCTGACAGCTCGTTTACGGCAGGAACGATTCCGGCTGGTGTTGATGCCCTCGCAACAACAATGGAAGAAAAGAACACAACCTCAATTGGAACAGGTCACGGCACCCGCCTTTGGGAAGCTACCATGTTCCAAAAGACATTTAACATAGGTGGCGGCATAGATGTTTCTAATTTCATTGCCGCGACCGGCACCCACGTTGTCAGCGACGGTATGATGATTTTCATCAACGGTGTTGAGGTTTACCGTTTCAGAATGGATAACAGTCAAACAGCTGAGAATATAACGCTCGGAGCGGCAATAAACTTCAGTGGCTCTAGGGCAATGGGAGGGTCAACCGCACGCGCCCCCGCCCCGATTGACTTTTCAATCACCAATGACACACTCTCAGCCGCAGGCGCGGGCAGTGCGACCGGACCGCATGTTTGGAGCAAAACCGCGCTGGCAGCCGCCTTGAAAACCGGCGAGAATGTCATAACCGTAATCCAAGCCAGAAACCAAGGCTCGTACGGCAACAGCAGAATCCTCTACTTCGATTTCGCGATGGACCTGCTGTTCAGAGACAAACCCACACAGTGCAACAACTTCGACGACCCCGCGGGAGAATGTCTGCACTATGACTGCCCCGCGTGTACCCCCGACACGCCCCCCGAAGTGCGGCTCAATGTGGATTTGAGCGCAGCGCCGTATGCTGCTATGACGCCAATGGCGTCTATACCGACCGCAGACACGACTTTAGGTGCGGATGGCGTCATCCTGCGTACCAATGCAAATGCCGCCGACAGGCTTCACGCCACCACCGGGTGGTACTTTAACGGCGCGTCACTAGGCAGCAACGCCGACTTTTCCTTGGTACAGACCACCCGTCCGAACAACCCCGGCGGGGCTATGTTGGCGATGAGAGGTCCGACCAACGCCCGTACCGTGAACATCGACCTTGACGCGCCTATAACAAAAGACTCCGGCATGTATGGGATTATGTTCGACTTCAGCGCACAAGGTTTAGGGAGCAACAATGTCCGTTTCGGGCTTACCGATATGACTTCGCCCGGCGGCACGACCGCGCTTGACACCGACGCGCTTACCACCAATGTCTTGCGGTTTATGGGACGTTCTGCCGTAATGAGCGTCCAATACGGAAACCTTACCGGCGATAACAACGACGAAACCGTAAGGAGAAGTATGCCCAACGACAGCAATAACTGGTATAGGCTGTACGGTCTTCTTGATACAGACAATGATACAATCAGATGGCATGTTGCCGCCATTACCGAAGGCGCTGAAGCGGCACTGCCGACGTTTACCGCTTTCGCGGAAGCAGACGACGGAGACTTGTTTGATACCGTTCAAAGCTACACTTGGCAGCCAAGCAATACAATCAACTCTCTCGCGTTTGGCGGCAACTCTTCCGGTGTGCAGTTCAGGCTCGCAAACATAACCGTCTTCGCCCACGGCGATGCCGATGTCACCTGTATCTGCGACGCGGAGAAAGAAACAGCCCCCGTCGCGCTTGGCCTTTCAATCGACTACGTCGCCGAGACCCTCAGCGGCTTTGTCGGCAATGCCCGCTATTCGTTCAACGGCGGCGCGGCTGTCGTCGCGAGCGGCACGGGCGTTATTCCGATTAACAACGCTTGGATTACGGGCGGAGGAACCGTAAGCATTGTCAAGCTGGGGATTACCCCGACGTTTAACAGCGACGCGCTTGTGTTCACCATAGGAAGCCGACCCGCTGCGCCGAGCGCTGTCGGCGTAGCGACAACCGAAGGCAGATTTAACGGACAAATCACCGGGCTCGACAACACCATGCAATGGCGGCATGGCGCATCGGGCGACTGGGAGAATGTCACCGGAACGACGCTGGGAGACCTCAAAGGCGGCATATATCAGGTACGGGTTGCCGCCGTTGCGGGAATGTCCTTTGCGAGCTTGCCGGCGAATGTGAACGTCGCGGGAAGCGCGTGTTCCGACTGCGCGATTCTGTGGGGCGTCCCCGGCGGTCCGGCGCTTAACGGCACCGGGACGGGCGTAAGCAATACCGGCACCGGGACAAGCACATCTTCAAGCAACCGCGACAAAGTGTTCATATTCGACATAGCCGCAGCAGGCGGCGACCTTGACGAGTTCAATTACGACGACGGAGCGAATGTGGTCTTCTCTTTTGCAAACGCTCGCGGCGACCTCAGACGCTTGTTTGTCTGGACGGACTTGGATGTGCCGACCGGGCTTACTCCCGAAGCGACGACACACCTGACGACTATATCGGACACAGGACCTTTCCCCTCTTGGATGGCGACTGCGGTCGTTCCCGCTGCGGATTTGACCTTCTCCATTCCGATTTTAAGCGGAAGCCTTTATGACGAGGTGAGCGACACCCACGCAACCAAGCTATACGTCATGGCGTATAACAACACAGGCACCGTAGCGGCGCACGCTGCAAATACCCGCTTCCAAGAGGACATAGCAAACGCGATAAACAGCCTTATCCTGCTGCCGCTGGCAGACCCGCCCTGCCCGACCTGCGGCGCTTGCCAAGTCTGCCCTCCGGGCTGCGACTGCGACCCTGTGGTCTTTGCTTATCCGCTGCCGCTGAATAAGACCCCGGGGCAGAACCACAGCACGACCCGTAAGGGCTGGAACGTTGAAAGCGGCTCGGGGATGCAGCTTGACGACCCGCGAGGCGGCCCCGCTGACCATGGGCAAATGAGCGCAGACGGGCTTCGCTACTTGGTGGTTGAGTTTAAGGAAGACCCCTCCACCGTGTTCGGCATCCCGGATTATGTGTTCGGCATTGTCTTCCAAGGCAATGACGCGGGCGGTTCCCGCAACGGCATAAACGTAGGCTCTGTGGGCTATCCCACGCTGGCGGATGCGCTGGCGGACACAAACGGCGAGGCTCGGACAACAGACACCACCGACTGGTTCGGCGGGTATGTTGAATCAAGCTCTGTTGCCGGCGCGAAGGTGAGCGATACGCTCTATGCCTTTGACTTCGGACTTTTCAGAGACCGCTCACACTTCCAGCCCAAGTTCGCGCAGTATACCAGCGGCGATAACAGGTACTATATGCACCCCGGATTCAGCAGAGCGTCTTTGTATACCGGGTTCCAAGTCCTGTTTGAGACCAACATAGACAGAGACGACGGACCGAGCTTCGAGGCGTTCCTTGATAATGTCGCGAATGCGTATTTCGTCAATCTGCATCCCTCGGGCATCCCCGAAGTTGATGAATTGCCCATTGACGGCAGCAACGTGACCGTTCAAGCCACCCCGCCTATGGTTACGCTTGACACCACAGATTTTGACAACCTCAAGCTCCTTTACACTGGAACGCTCGGCGGCGGACTTGACGCTGTGAGAATGCAGTACAGAATCGGCGATTCCGGCGACTGGATTAATATCCACCAAGACTTCAGCATCATCAGAGCTTCGGGCGCCAGAATTGAAAATCTGCCCGCCGATACGCATAACCAAGCGGTTGTTCAAATCCGCTGGATTCCTCACGGCAGATGGGGCAGAGATTGGGGCAGCGGAAGCTATACGGTCAGCAATGTCAGGCTGACCACCGGCTTCCAGCACGGCGAACTGGCAAGACCTCTTTCTCCCGTCCTGTCTATCGGCGCCATCGCGTCTCCCCCTGCCACGATGGTGCAGCGCGAGGAAACAACCGTAGCCGCGCCCGCTATTCCGCTGCGCGAGGGCGGAACGAGCAACGCCGTCCTTTGGACTTCCAGCAACGCAACGGTAGCCAAGGTCGCGGGCGGCGAGATTAGAGCGTTAAGCCCGGGAACGGCGACCATCAGAGCCACATCCGCTCTGGACACGTCCATCTACACAGAATTTACATTCATCGTCACAGCGGGAACCCCGAACCCCAACCTCGACTTCAAGGTTGTCAGCCCCTATGACAGCGTCGACTGGGACACATGGGGTCAATACAAGACGAGTTTCCACAACCATACACAAAACTCAGACGGCGCCGCGACAGTCGCGCAAGCCGTTGAGAGAATGTATGAACTGGGATATCACTTCGCCGCAATCACCGACCACGACCGCCTCCTGCCGGACGTCACCTCCAACACCTTCTTGAACAATGCCGCCGCTACCGTAGGGGCGCTGACACAAGCAAGGAAAGACGAAATGGCGGCAGGTACGGGCAGAGCCGAAGGCCCGCTGTTCTTCATCCCCGGCACCAACGAAGAGTCGATGAGATTTGACGCATTTGAGCGCAATCCCGCGGGTCACCACTACAACACCTTCTGGGCGACCGAGTCAAGAACCGGAAGCAGTGATACCATAGGGGCTTTCATCGGACGGCTCAATCCCGACGCGCTTATCCGCGTGAACCATCCCGGCCGTTACACCGGCTCGGATTGGCCGCTGCAGCCTTGGTCTGCCGCAAAAGCGATTGCCGACAGCGCGGACACATTCCTGCCGTATGTCGGCTTGTTCTCCAACCCGGCGCACAGCCAGCTCATAGGTATGGAAATCATCAACAAGTTTGACACCGAGAGCCAAGCCGACAGGGTTTTGTGGGATAATATCCTCGCAAAGACCATGCCGAACGGCAGAAACCTCTGGGGCTTCTCGGACGACGACGCTCACTCAAACAACGCGATTGGGTTCTCCTACAACCTCATGCTGATGGAAACGCAGAGCCTTGAAGGGTTGAAAGAATCCATGATAAACGGTTCGTTCTTGGTCTTCTCCCGGGTAGACCGTCAATACAACATCTACCCCGGGCAGTATGACGACAACTCCGGCGCGACCACCGCTATATCCAAGTGGAACTGGGACGGCGCGGGTCCCACCGCGCAAGCCGCCCTCACCATGCCCGTCCCCGTGGTCAACAGCATCAGCACAGACGACAACAAAATCAGCATTGACGCTACATACGAAGGTGCCGCCATCAACGCGGGAAGCAGCACCTTTATCGACTGGTACGCCGACGGCGTCATGATTCACAAGGGCAGCACCCTTGACTTGGTCACCAGACAGTTGAACATCTACAGCTATGTCAGAGCAACCATCGTAACCCCGACAGGCGTGATTTACACGCAGCCTTTCCAAGTCATCGCGTGTACCCACACCGACGTGAATCAAGCGGCGGCGGACTGCGTCACCGACAAGATTTGCACCGACTGCGCGATGGTGTTGGAAGCGAAGCTGGGTCATCTGTTCGTGAACTATGAAGACGACGAAAACGCGACCTGCACCGAATACGGCTCGGAAACGGCTGCGTGTGAAAGAACCGGCTGCTCCGTAGAAGAAACCGTTCTCTACGCTGTTCCGCCCACAGGACACACGGCGGACGACCCCGTTACCGTCGAATCAGACTGCGATAGGCAGGGCACAACGACCATTCGCTGCGAAGATTGCGACGAAGTGCTGTCAAGCGCAACCCTCCCCCTCAGAGCGCATGATTGGGGCGAGTGGGTAAATGAGAGTACGACGTTAATCAAGCGCGAATGTCTGTATGCTGACTGCTCTGCGGATGAAACGGAAACCGTAGCAGAGTGTACAGGACCCGGCGGCGAGCATGATTTCAGCGGCGAACCCGATGTGACGACTGACCCCACCTGTGCCGACGAGGGCGGGGGCACGGTGGAGTGCGCGCACTGCGACGAAACCATCACCGTGACCATCCCCGTTACCGGCGTATGCACCTTTGGGGACTGGGAAGAAGACACGCCCGCAGACTGCACGACCGACGGATTGGAAAAGAGAGAGTGTGAAGACTGTAACGCGGAAGAGACCCGGATTATTGAAGCATTGGGGCATGATTTCGTAGAAGTCTCGAACACTCAAACCTGCACGGAACCGGGAACAATCATCGAAGAATGTGCCTGTTCTGAGACACGCGAACGCTCTGTGCCTTCCCTTGGCGGGCACGCTTGGGGCGAATGGGTGGAAACCACCCCGCCGACCGCGACAATGGCGGGCATAGAGACCAGAACCTGCTCTGAATGCGGCGCTACAGAGACAAGACCGGGCGCACCGGCGACCGGAACAGACGACGACGGTCCCATCGTCATCGGCGGCGGCGGAACCACGACCGAGCCCGAGCCGGAGCCGGAACCGGAAACCACCGTCGAAGTAGACCTCAGCGAGGAGCAAATCACAGAAATCACCGACACCATCGACGAAGCGGTCGCGGACGCGCTGGAAGAAATCGCGGAACTGCTGGAAGCGGGCAGCGAGGAAACCGTCACCGTCAACGTGATCATCGACCTCGGCGTAGAGGTGGACGCGGATACGACGGAAGTAATCTTTGAAGTGCCGGAAGCGGTCGCGGAAGCGATTGTCACGGCTATCGAAGCGATTGAGGAAGCCATCGAGGACGGCGCGAACGTAGACTTCTCCGTCACCCTTGAACTGGGCGTTGCCGACCTCACCCTCGACCTCGAAGCGCTGATTGAAGTCTTCGGCGGCGACGAAGCGCCGGTGCTGACCATCGTCATTGAACAGCAGCAGGAAGAAAACATCGAGGAATTGCTTGAAGATTTGGATGACGATGTCGCCGCGCTGGTGGAGGGACGCAAGGTTGTTAGCCTGAGCATCACCATAGGCGGCGTGCCGGTCACCAACTTCGGCGGGGGAGCCATCACCGTCAGCCTGCCCTATACCCTCGGCGCGGATGAAGACCCAGACGCGATCTTGGTCTACTACCTCAGCGCGGACGGCGAGCTGGACGTCATCAGAGGCTACTACAACGACGGCTTCGTCTACTTCATCACCGAACACTTCTCGATGTTCGTCGTCGGCTATAACCCCGTGACGTTCACCGACGCGGACGACATCCCGGCATGGGCGGCCGGCAACATCCTGTTCAGCGCGGCACGCAAGCTGTTTGTCGGCAGCGGCGGAAACTTCATGCCTAAGAGAGAACTCACCTACGCGGAGCTGACCGCCGTGCTGTCCAACTACAGCGGCAACAGCTTCACCGTAGCAGCCGATGGTTGGGCGGCTCCCCACATCGCTTGGGGCGAAGCGCTCGGCATCTTCGGCGACAAGACCTACGACTACACGGAAGCCGTTACCCGTGC
>Ga0099364_10011172_pt1 | contig 12287 bp, 4 predicted proteins | sample TergutTh196P3_FD_73070 | JGI IMG/M metagenome (GOLD analysis project Ga0099364, IMG submission 73070) | Microcerotermes parvus P3 segment gut microbial communities from Pointe-Noire, Republic of the Congo - Th196 P3 | ecosystem: Host-associated > Arthropoda: Insects > Digestive system > Gut ...
AATTACAGAGCTGATGATGGATGCAACTCCCATGAGCTGTGACTTATGGGATGCCGGATTCAATATTATTGAGTGTAACGAAGAAGCAGTTACATTTTTCAGAATGGGGAGCAAACAGGCGTACCTTGAAGGTTTTTTTGCCACATCCCCCGAATTTCAGCCTGACGGTGAATTGTCAATTGAAAAAGCACGGAAATATCTTACAATGGCGTTTAAAGAAGGCCATTGTTTTTTAGAATGGATGCGCCAACTGCCCGACGGGACGCCCGTACCTGTAGAAGTTACGCTTGTCCGGGTAAAGCATAAAGACGATTATGTCGTTGCCGCCTACTCACGCGACCTTCGTGAACATAACCGCATGATGGCAAGTATCGACAGGCAGAGTAATCTACTGAACACTCTGAATACCGTTTCCTCCATTCTGCTTGAGTCCGATACGGATAAATTTGAAGATAACCTGTATAAGTCTATGAGTCTTTTGGCAAATATTGCCGAAGTAGACCGAATCTGTGTTTGGAAACATTATTTGCATAACAATGAAATGTATATAACACTGTTGTACGAATGGCCTGGTGATGTACAACCCGGGCAAAATGATGATCGGCCGCCGGATATGCTATGCAGAAATGTTTCCCCCGATTGGGAAGAAACACTGGCAAAAGGAAAATGCACAAACAGTATTGTACGCAATATCACATCGCCAAGCAAGGCGCATTATATTTCGCGGGGTATTAAGTCTATTCTGATTGTTCCGGTCTTTTTACAAGACGACTTCTGGGGAGTTGTAGGCTTTGATGACTGCCGGAATGAGCGGGAATTTTCTGATTATGAAGAAACGATACTACTTTCCGCAAGCAGGATGATCGCCAATTCTATTGCACGAACCAATATGACACGGTCCATCATCGAAAACCAAAAAGCCTTCCAAAATATGCTTGACTCGCTGCCTGTGGGAATCAGTATAGTCAACCGGGACGACGGGAAATTAATTTATTCAAACAAAGCTTCTATGGATATTTTTGACTGCCAGGATTTTGAAAGAGACCTTGCCGGCCGCAGTACCCTGGATTTTATGGCCGAAGTTCAGCCGAACGGCAGTAGAACTGTCGATATGATCGTTGATTTGCATCAGACAGAAAAAGTTCCTATGGAATTCCTGTGCAAAACATTAAACGGCGATCTGTTTACGGCCCGGTTTACCGCGTGTAATATCGATTTCAGGGGGATTCAGTCTTCTCTTGCCATTATTGAGGATGTGACACAAGAAAAAGAAACTCTTTTTATATTGAAAAACATATTAAACGGTCTGGAAGCGATGATTTATGTCAACGATCACAAAACAGGCGAAATCTTTTTTATGAACGAAAACATGAAGCAGCATTACGGCATTGAAGATGACTATGTAGGAAAAACATGCTATAAAGTACTGCAGAATGATCATGATACAAAATGTGCATTGTGCCCCTGCCCCAAATTTGAAAATGAGCCTGATAAGACATTTGTATGGGAAGAACACATTGCTTCAACAGGGCGTACGTACCGTAATACTGACAGATTAATTAACTGGCCAAACGGAGAAAAAGTTCACCTTAAGCAATCCATTGATATGACAGAACTGATTTCTGCCAAAGAAATGGCGGAACAGGCAAGCCGCGCAAAAAGCGATTTCCTTGCCAAGATGAGCCACGAGATACGCACACCCATGAACGCGATTATCGGTATGACAGAGCTTGCCCTGCGTGCCGATGATTTGAACGGAATACGGGAACATATCCTTACAGTCAAGCAATCAAGCGTAAATCTTCTGTCTATCATCAACGACATTTTGGATTTTTCCAAAATCGAAACAGGAAAGCTGGAAATTGTCTATGGGGATTATTTATTTTCATCACTGGTAAACGATGTGACAAGCATTATCAGAATGAGAGTTATCGATTCACAGGTTCGTTTTGTTGTTAATGTGGACAGCACTATACCCAATGCCTTGATTGGAGACGAAATACGAACCCGTCAGGTACTGCTTAACATTTTGGGAAATGCCGTTAAGTACACTGAAAAAGGCTTTGTGTCATTTACCGTAAACGGGGAAAAAACCGGCGAAGACTCATTCACCCTTATAATGAAAGTAATGGACTCAGGTCTTGGCATAAAACAGGAAGATATACCAAAACTGTTTACAGAGTATGTTCAGGTTAACTCAGGAAAAAACCCCAATGTGGAAGGCACGGGGCTGGGGCTGGCCATAGCGCGCAGCATTGTCAAAGCAATGGGCGGCGAAATTGATGTATCTTCCGAATACGGGAAAGGCAGTACTTTTACGGTTAAACTTCCCCAAAAGATTCGCTCTGACACCCCCCTGGCGCAGGTCGAAAATCCTCATGAAAAGAGCGTCATTGTCTATGAACGCCGTGAATTATATGCCGGTTCAATTACCTATGCTGTGACCAATCTTGGCGTAAGCTGTACAGTTGTTTCCGACAGTTCCGAATTAATTTTAAAAATGACAGACAAAGAGTATACATTCCTGTTCATTTCATTTGAGCTTTTCAAAAAAAACCAGGACATTATAACACAATTCGGCTCAAATACTAAAATAGTTGTACTTACTGAATTCGGCGAAACGGTTCCCGATAAAAGCCTGAATATTCTTGCCATGCCGGTATATTCTGTATCAATTGCCAATATCCTTAACGGAATAACCGATAGCTTTTCCTATAGCGGGAAAAAAGAACTCATTGCCGGTTTTACCGCACCTGATGCTAATATTCTGATTGTCGATGACATCATTACCAATCTGAAAGTTGCCAAAGGTTTACTGATGCCATACCAGATGCAGGTTGATATATGCAAGAGCGGAGAAATGGCCATTGAAGCGGTAAAATCCAACTCCTACGACATGATATTCATGGATCATCTAATGCCCGAAATGGACGGTATAGAAACCACCAGGCATATAAGGGCCTGGGAATCTGACAACCTGCGGGAAGTCAGGCCGGTTCCCATTATCGCCCTTACTGCAAATGCCGTCTCAGGTACCAGAGAAATGTTTTTAGAAAACGGCTTTAACGACTTTTTATCAAAACCCATAGATACGATCCAGTTAAACGCGATTCTTGAGAAATGGATACCGGCAGAAAAACAGGAGCTTCACAACAGCCTGGATGTTTCAGGTACTTTGTAAAGCTTTACCTGCTCACTGCTTCTCCCAGTCCCAAAACCAAGGATCTCTGATATAGGTCCCCGCGCCGCCGCTTGCTGAAAAATAAACATTCCGCAGGCTTGATCCGGGGAATGCATCCGGATTAAAGTCATCCTGTGAAAGAGTGCCCAATGTTACGCTTTCCAGGTTATTGCAGTATATAAAGGCATAGACGCCGATGGAAGTAACGGCCGGGAAGTATGCGCTCATCAAAGAGGAGCAATCCATGAAGGCATTTTCCTCGATGGTAGTAATCATAGCGCCGCTGACATGTCTAAGAGATCGGAAGTTCTCTCCAAATCCTTCCACGACCCTTGCAGAATCGGGGAGGGTAAGGGACGAAATGAACTGGCCGTAATAATCAGGTATAAAAGGGTTAAAGATCGGGTTTGTACCGCTCATGGCACAGGCAGAAAGGTCAAGATGGACATATTTGCCTGCATTCCAAATAACCTCAGACAGATTCTGCCAGACCTCATTACTGCCGGACATATCTCCAAGATCGATGTCTACGACCAAGGGGTGCGGGCTGTCCCAATCACTGTAAACTAGGCTGTTCAGGTAGTCGGCAATGTCATCCAGATTAGTAAAAACATCAAAAGTACCAAAAACAAATTCAAAATTAAAGCCCGATACACTGGTATTCGTGGTAAAAATTGCTTGGTTTAGGTCATGATCCATTTCACTGAAATACCCGCCGTTTTCCATAGAGCCGTTTAAATGTAGATTAGCAGAAAGCCATACTATACTATTGGCGGGTATTACCATAGTCAAGGGGATATTGGTTATCCTATTGGGATTAATAAAGGTCATTACCCTTAATTCAGTATAACCTGCTGCATAGGCATTTAAATGGATGTTTATATGGGAAACAACGGAGTCGTTATTAATCATGTTAATGGTTCCGGTTACGCTTACCAGGTGTACGCCAGCAAGCCCCGCGTTTGCAGGAATGGTATAAAAATCATTTACCTGTGAATGAAATAATGAGTTTTGTTGGTTACTCCCGGTGAAACCTGAAACCGATAAAGAAACAGTTCTGTCAGTATGCGATGCCGGTATGATCATCGACCAGTTAGTAAAATTGTGCCCGCCCGGAGAGAAGCTTATATCACCCATATAAGATGGACCGCTTCCAGTAATATGAGCCATTATCCCCAGCCAGGGAACCGCAGCTCCATCATAACTGATATCAATGCTTCCGCTCAGGTCAACAAGAGCAAGCTCAAAATTTTTAATTTTGCTTGCATTTGCGGGGATTTCATTCTGCTCCAAGGTAAAAAAACCAAAACTATAACCAGTATCAAATGCCTGCCCATCCTGTGTATTACCTCGTACAAGAAGATCAATATACTCCCAATTGGTATTGGGATCGGATTCGGGAACAATGATAGTATAGGGGATAGTTGTCCCGGTGGGGGTAATATCAGTATATCCATTTAAATTTCTGTAAAGTATGGGATCCCAGGCACCTAAATTGATGGTAACATCAGAAACAGGGTCTCCGTTATAATTGATATCAATGGTTCCGCTTAAGCTTACAAAGTTTACATTTGATATCCCATGCAACCCCTCAAAGTTATAGGTACCATTTACATTAGGGATATTGGAACGGAATAACCGATTATTTTCATTAAGCGTATTGTCAGGAAAACCTTCAACCAAGAATTCAACAGTGAAGATAGTGTTGGATATGGGGATGGGAATAGACCAGGGAGATTTTTGCACGCCCGCAGCAAAGCTTGTCCGGCCTATAACCGGACCGTCTTCTCCGTTTTGGGCCGTTATCCGCAGCCAGGGAACCGGTATTCCGTCAAACAATACATCTATAGTCCCTTCTATGGCTACATACCCAAGGTTTGCACCGAGGATTCCTGCATTGGCGGTATAGCCGTCGTTGTGATCACCACTAAAGGTAATGGTTTGGTCACCTCTTACCTGTATTTCTCTTGTGTCCCCGTTCACTATCAGTGAAAATGTCATGTCCCAGCTTGCATTAAAATCCGGGGAATTACCCTCGGTAATAAAAATTGACCAGGGAATATTAGTCATACTGCCTGTGCCCCTCGGTATTCCCAATATACGGTTATATTGGGTGCCGGATTGCCAGCTTTGTCCGCCTGCCTCCCCTTTAGCCTGAATATATATAAGAGCGCCATCCGGAATGTCTTGGAGGTTTATGGTGCCGTATATCTGAGCAATGCTGCCCTCCCGGATACTACTATGAACTTCCGGATGTATGTAGAAGGATGTTTCGCAGTAGATTATGGTATCGACATTCACTATGTCTGTTCTGACAAAAGGATCAGTGAGCCCAGGGTCTTTGTACAGGATAATTCCCAGATCATTGAGAAATGCCATGAGGTCTTCCCACTCAAGCATTTGATCATCACCTTGTTTCTTCCATTCGCTTAGAAATGCTTCCATGGTAACATTGCTGCCATAGTTCCTGCGAAGATGTTCTTGGGCACTTCCTCCGTCAAGGCTGCCCTGGGATAGGATTTCAATTAATTCACCTACACTTACGATATTGTCAAAATCAACAACCTCTTCAAATTCTGAAAATGATATGGTTGGGTAAGGGTCGTCATCAAAATAATGCATAGGGGATGATACCCAATAGGTATCATCTTCCATAAGCCATAAACCTATATACCAACCATCACTATCTACCTGTGGGTCACCTTCCAGCCATGGTTGAAGAGGTGGACCAATATAACTTATCACCATGAAAAATATTATTTCGTCGTTTGCAATTGTGCCTTCCCCAAAAGCCGGTGTGCTAGTTAGTGTCAGAGGATGCAGGGCTCTGGATTTGTATATCCCTGTCATCACAGCACCGCTGTAATTAGACGGAATGCCGGTGATTCTGACCACCCTTTGGGTAGAGGGTATGTCAGGATTAGTTCCCAGTTGTCTTGCCGAATTAAAGGCAGTAATTGCGTCTGTAAGAACTTCTCTTGCATCATCTGCTTCACTTTGGATAATGACATCCTGAGGATCAGTGCTTACCAGTTTTGCCGAGGCAATGGCTGTGTTAAAATCCGCCATTACCGTATCGGTGACCCAATACATGGCAACAGGAACATTGGTGCCATTACTGTCTTGTCTTACACCGGCTTTTGCTTCTTCGGCCCTGGCTATTTCGGCGTTCAGCGCAGTCATATCCGGTTTGGCGCCGTCCAGAAGAGCAGCTTCAAATGCATCTCTGGCCGCGTTGAGGACAGTCATTGCTGCAACCACATCGGTTCGCCTTGCCATGGGATCCGCCAGGACAATTTCTGCGGCTGCAATGGCGTTAGTAAATAGGGTTCTGTCAGAAGGGATGACAAATTTAACCCCGTGGGGAACTTCCCGGGGATTGGTAGATGTATATTGTACCGCGCTTTCTTCATCTTTGGCTTCGTTAATCAAACTGCCAAAGTCGGATTTTACGACCACTTCTACGGTAACGGTGTACTCGTTGGCATCCTCATCCCCGGTATAGACAGTAAATGCCACTGGGTTGGTATAGTCCATAGCCAGTCCCGGGGCGGGTAGGATGAATACACCGTTATGGGTAATGAGCGCGGTTAAGCTGGTCACAATGGTCCCTTCAGGAACGGTAACGTGGATTTCAAGGGCTTCTATGTGTACACCGGCCAGGGGAATTTCGGCAAAATTAAATTCGTTTATGGCCCCGGTCAGGGGGTTTCTGATATCGCTCACCTCAAAGGTTTTTTCCGCTATGGTAATGGCGCGGTCGTATACATGGGCAATTTCCTGCCAGGTGGCGGCAAAATTACCGCGCTCAACCTGGACAATAATACGGTAAAATCCTGAAGGCAGATCTTCTTCTTCACCCTCATTTAGACCTTCCTGCAGGTCTTCCGCCAGCACAGGATTGCTGTCTTGGACCAAAACACCGCCAGAAACGCTTACTTCGTATACTTCCAGTGTGCCGTTTGCTTCAGACGGAAGGGTAATTGCATAACGCAGGGTTCCGCTGCCTCTCTGGGAAAGGGTATTAAGGCTGAGCTGGACAGTAACACTGTTATTGACCGGCCCCACATTGATGATTTGCGATCCCATGACCAGCGCAGAAGCCGGAGTTGGATTATCTCCAGGATCGTCAACATACCCATACACCTGCATGTTCCAGAGGCCAAGTGCAAGGTGTACCGTCCCGCTGGTTGTCTCGTTCAGCCTCAGGCTTACATCGTCAAAGTCGTCATGGGTAAAGGTAAGTACATAATATAATTTTTCTAACTCAAACTGTGACGGCAGTATGGTCCTTGCATTGCCGCCGATGGTGATGTGTACATCGGCCGATCCTTCGTTAAAATGCCAGTTGGGCCTGAAAAAGGTATCGCAGGCAGTTATGAGAAAAAACGAACAGAGAATAATAAATAATGATCCTGTTCCCGCCATTGCCGTGTTTTTGTTGATGGTATTGTTGTTCATTTTCTTCCTCCTACTCTACAACCAGTTCTATGCTGCCCAGCCAGGGTTTGTCATCGTACGGAAACATAACGGTCAGGGTATGTGTTCCGGTTCGTGTAAACTGGGACCGGTACAATGTAATGCTGTTGGCATCTTCTTTCATGGTAATGCCTTCAATTGCCCAGGTTCCGGTAAGTCCGCCTGCAAGGCTAATGGTAACGCCGCCCGTTCCCTGTATGATGACCGGGTCACCGGAATACTGGTTTTTGCCTTCATCGTCTATGGTAAAATCACCCATGCTCAGGATTAAACCCTGGGCTGCGTTCACGCTGAGGGTAAAATCTTCTGTGTAGTCTGTACCCCATGCGGTGCCGTTTGTGATTGTTGCCCGTATGGTTATGGTTCCGCCGTTAACGGTGTGTAAAGTATTATTGCTTATGGTGCCTTCGGTATCACCGGGATTGATAACCTCCCAGCTTATGGGGTTGGCCCTGTTGGTAGCTGTTGACGGGTTTGCTGTGCCGCCCAGTGCCAGGGGAGTTCCTGCATCTATGGTTAATGCAAAAGTAGGACTGATATTTTCTATCGGTATAAAGGAGGTAACATTGACCGGAGTGCTGTCTTTGGGCTGATAATTATTTTCATTTGGGATTGCGGTAACCATGTATATTCCGGGTGCGGATGCGGTAATAGTAGTGCCTGTCCCTTCATCATTGTTGTCAATGGTCCACTGGAAACTCACTTCCTCGTTGCCTGAATAAGCTGCGTTTAATACCCTCCCGGTAGTAACATTGGTATTGGGCGTAATGGTAACATTCCCGCCAAGAGGCGCCGGGTTAACGGTAATTGCCACTGTCTCTGTCAGAGTATTGAAGTTTGCTGCATCGGTCGGGGTAAAGGTAACTTCAAAACCATTGTTGGTAACGGCCGGGATAGTAGTTCCGGTTGTCCATGCAAAATTACCGGCGCCGACACCGCCGGTAAGGGCGGAAGTGGACAATGCCGCGCCGTAGGTAATGGCAGCCGCTGTCGGCCATGTTGTTACAACGGGGTCTGCCTTGTTGACAGTAATTGTCACTGTCTGTGTCAAAGTGTTGTAGTTTGTACTATCGGTTGGGGTAAAGGTTACTTCATACCCGTTGTTTGTTACCGTCGGGATAGTAGTTCCGGTTGTCCATGCAAAAGTGCCGAGACCGACACCGCCGGTAAGGGCGGAAGTGGACAATGCCGCGCCATAGGTAATCGTATCTGCTGTCGGCCATGTTGTTACAACGGGGTCCGCCTTTTTGATTATCCATGGAAGCTCTAATACCTCATCTGAGCCGTAATACCATTCAAAATTTTCTTCCAGGGTAACTTTTGCAGTGTAAGAGCCGGCGTCTGTGGCGGTATGATCACTTAAGGTGTATGCCTCATTATTTACCAGGTTAAGTTGGACGGTGTGCGCAGTTCCAGTATACGGAAATTCGTCTTGGACAAGCACAGGTCTGGTGACCCATTCTTTGCCAATCGACCATTCAAACTCCAGCGCCTCAATAGTGCCGTCTTCCCATTCCAGGTTATTGGTGTTCGTTAAGGTAACCGTTGCTTTATAATAACCGTAGTCGGTTTCGGTAACTACACCGCCAAGGGTGTACAGGGCATCATTGACGACAGTCAGCGTTACCGTGTGGGGGTCTCCGTCAAACACAAAATGAATATCCTCAAGCTCAGGTTTTGCAACCTTCAGTTTGGCAATGGTCCATGCAAGGTTAAGCGTTGAAGTTGTGCCGTCATCCCATTCGGTATTATCGGTATCAACCAAGGTAACGGTAGCGCTATACTGGCCGGCGTCTGTTTTGGTGACATCGCCGCTGAGAGTATAGGCATTGTTATTGGGTACGTTAAGCGCTACAGTATAGGAGCTGCCTGAATAGGTGAAATTGCTTTCGTCAAGCTGCGGCTTTGTGATGGGCGTTCTGCCGCTTTCAGGTTCGTTGGGACATGCTGTCAATGTCAGCGCGATTATCGCTGCTGCGATAAACACCAGAGCTTGTTTAGTCTTCATTTTGCTACCTCTTAATTCAAAACAATTTGTACAATTATATAAAACAAAATACAAAAATACATCAGTGTGAACGCACGAATTTGAATATATTTTGCAAATTTTCTCTGAAAAAGCGAAAAGTCGTGCGTCAACGCACGGTTTTTACAGCTTCAGCAGATCCTGGCGGCCGGAGGCACCGGTTTTAAAATAAATATTGCTGATATGGTTTTCTACAGTCCTCAGGTTTATTTGTAAAAATTTTGCAATTTGCTGGTTGGTTTTATTTTGCTTTATACAATTCAATACATCCAGTTCGCGCATTGTAAACTGTGAATGCACGCTGGAGGATTCTTCGAGCATTTCATTATGTTCCGATGAAAGATACATGCCCCCATCCAGCACTGTGTCAATGGCGTTTATTAATTCCGCTTTGCTGCTTGTCTTTGATATATAGCCGCAGGCGCCCATTTTCAGGGCAGTCCGAATGCGGAAGGGATCTTCCAGAACAGAGCATACCAATACAGGCGGCTTTGGTTTGTTCTTTCCTCCGCAGAAACTTTCCAGAAAAGGAAGAAAATCAAGCCCATTTTCTTCGCCCAACAGTATATCCAGTATGACAAGCGCGGGAAGTGTTTTTAAATTTTCCACATTGCGCATGGCTTGGGCAAGGGACTCTGCCTGTCCGCAAACAACAAAACGGCCCGTCTCTTCCAGGCAGGAAGCAAGGCCGTAATTGAGCATAGGATGATCGTCAATTAAAAGTACACTTTGCATCATAATTTCTCTCACAGAGTTCCAGGCAGACCAAGGTTCCTTCGCCTGTATCACTTCTGATTTCCAGTGTGCCTCCGAGTATGGCAGCCCGTTTTTTCATGCCTCGAATCCCCATGTGCTGGCCGGAATTAAAATCTCCGCTCTGGCTAAAACCTATTCCGTCATCTGATACGCCTATGTAAATATTCCCCCCGGCATCTGAACGCATGATGACAATCGCTTCTTTTGCCCTTGCGTGCTTTTCCACATTGGTCAAAGCTTCCTGTATTATGCGAAACACCTGAAGCTGCTTTTCTTCGTTAAGCATTGTAAGATTCAAATCTTCCATTATTTCTATACGGCAGTCAATTCCCGTGCGTTTTTTGTAGTCAAGACACAGCCGTCTTAGGGCGTCCGGAAGGCCCTGAAAACGAAAGTCCGGCGGCACCAGGTAATCGCACATATCCCTCACGCGGGTTATGATTCTGGAGTGGGCGCCGGCTGCTTCGTCACAGAGTTTTTCCCTTTCCGCCTGGTCTCTGGTTCTGCCGATCCTTTCCATTCCCAAAGAGAGGCCGCGCAGATCCTGAGCTATGGTATCGTGAAGTTCCCGGCTTATCCGGCCCCTTTCCTCCTCCTGGGCAAACAATAAAGCTTGTGTTAAAAATGAACTTTCCGCTTCTTTTTCATGGGAAAGAATTAAGGATTTATGTAAAAGCAATACCACTATTGTTGTAATCGTGATAAAAACAATGAAAACCAACAGCAGGCGGAAAAATCCAATGCCGGAAAATCGTGCCATTTCCGCATCCAATAACAACCAGTGAAGAAGGGCATTGTTAACCTGCGCCGAAAGGTGCTCGGCCATTTCCCTGTCTCCGTATTCCAGGGCTTCCCTGTAAGCGGAAGCAAGAGCCAGGGTATCGGCAACTTCATTCATTTCCCTGGGCGAATACGGGCCAATGGTAAAATTGGAACTGCGCTCCAGGGGAACGAAACGATACATCAAGTACATTGGTGAATCTCGAAAAGTCTCGATGGAAGTGTAAAAAATATCTGCCTTTTCACGCAGCTGATACAATGGCTCGCCACGAATAAAAACTTCTTCAATACCCATCCATTGTTTCACTATATCCTGCACGTCGGCGGACTGAGCAGCCAGGGGCACGTTTAAGGCCATAGACAAATATATAAGAGCCGGTGCAAAAAGGTATTTTCCGGAGCGTTTCTGTTTCATGGACAATTTCATTATATTCATGTTCTATGGAATTATGATAGACTAAATCATGTCTGGCATGCCTTACAAGAAAGCTGTAAAAATAACCCTTCTTTGCCTGTTAGCTACTGCGGCGAATTTTTTACTGAACACTCTGAGCGTTCATGTTCTAAAAATCCCCCTGTATCTGGACACGGTTTTTTCTGCGGCTATATGTTTCGGCGCAGGACTGATCCCCGGTCTTGTTACCGCTCTCTTATCCTATATACTCTGTAGTATTCGGGAAGGGGGGTTTACACCCTTTATTATTTGCAGCATCGCCGAGGTATTGATTGTCTGGCTCTTAAAACCCGCCGGCGGCTTAAAATACCCCGCCGAAAGCAGCGGGGTATTTCGTTCTCCCGAGGAATTGGTCTCCCCAGCACCTAAATTTTTACGTGCTGGGTCGCCACGAATAAAGACAAGGGGGTCTTTCGTTAGTCTTTTAGGGAGTCTCGTGCTTCTTTACATAAGCGCCTTTTTAGCGATAAGCGTTTTGGGCGGCCTGATAGACTTTTTTTACCATAGCGTTTTTTCCGTGGAAAAGTTTTATTTCAGTCCAGAAGACACGGTAAAAATAAGTCTTTTCCGAAGCGGCATTCACACCCTGGCAATGAATATCCTTTCCCGAA
>Ga0099364_10011173_pt1 | contig 12287 bp, 10 predicted proteins | sample TergutTh196P3_FD_73070 | JGI IMG/M metagenome (GOLD analysis project Ga0099364, IMG submission 73070) | Microcerotermes parvus P3 segment gut microbial communities from Pointe-Noire, Republic of the Congo - Th196 P3 | ecosystem: Host-associated > Arthropoda: Insects > Digestive system > Gut ...
TCAATTAAATGAACTGAGTATTATACAACATGCTATGGGGGTCAGTGAAAATGGCGGATATAAATAGCAATGCACCGAGAATTGATAATACAAGCGCACAAGCGGTGCACAGAATGTCACTTCGCGCTTTTTTAACACGCTACAACGCGATTATTATACTGATTTTGCTGTTTTTATTCGCAGCGATTTTTGTGAATAGATTCCTCACGTCTCAGAACATATTCACGCTGCTTAGACAGCAAGTACCTTACCTCATTATTGGAATGGGCATGATGATGGTCATCATCACCGGAGGTATTGATTTGTCTGTTTGTTCGGTGGCGGCAGTTAGCAGCATTTTGGTGGCGTACTCCATGAATAGATGGGGACTCAGCGACGGGGGAGTAAACACATGGGGCGCCATTGCCCTTGGGGTAAGCGTCGGCGCGCTTTTTGGTGTTGTCAACGGCTTATTAATTGCAGGACTCAGAATGCCGGCTTTTATAGTGACATTGGCTATGATGTACGCCGGAGAAGGAATTGCCTACATCATCACACAGGGGAATACCCTGATGCTAAATGCCCAGAGCGGCGGCTATTCAGATCTGGTAGGTTTTGCGATGGGGACTGTTTATGGTGTTCCATACTCCGTGATTTTTGCGTTTTCGATTGTGGTCGTTTTCTTTTTCGTTATGAAGTTTACTACATTTGGCCGTATGGTCTATGCCATTGGCTCAAACGAGACGGCTGTCAAACTTGCAGGCATCAACTCAAAAAAACACTTGTTTTTCGTATACCTGCTGTCCGGTATCCTATGCGGCATAGCGGGCGTTATAATTACGTCCCGTTCAGGGAACGCGTCGGCACTCACAGCGAGAGTTGACTATAATATGAGCACGATTGCGGGTGTTGTTATCGGTGGAGCGAGCCTTGCAGGGGGAGAGGGGACTGTCGTCATGACGGTGGTTGGTATTTTTGTAATTGCCATCATAAGCAATATTATGAGCCTTATGGGCATCCCGTCGTTTCCGCAAATGGTTGTCAAAGCTATGGTCATTATACTCGCAGTGCTGCTCAGAAGCATCAGCAGTAAGAGACATGCGTAAGTTGTATGGACACTTTTGCCCATATTTACTTATATAAAACCCAAAAAAACAAGGAGGAAAAAATGAAGAAGTTAAAAATCCTGTATACGGTAGTCGCCGTGCTATTAATTGCAGCGCTGATTGTAGGTTGCGGCAACGGCACAACGACCACACAATCCCCATCACCGTCGCCGTCGCCGGAAACCGGACAGCCGGAGACGCCTGCGTTATCTTCACTCGAGCAGTTGTTAGCTATGGAAAATAAACGCCCCCTCGGCGGAGTGCAGCCGGCCTTTCAGGAAAGCCGCGCTCATATAAACAAAGCCCTGCCAATGAGCAAGACTAATGCTGATCCTATAACCATCGCTTGGGCGAGTGCATCGCAAGGTTCGTCTTTCTTTACCGAAATGGTGAGATCCGCAATGGAAAAGTGCGATGAGTATGGCTACGAATTCATTATGCAAGTTGCGAACTTCGACCTCAATGCGCAGATGACGCATATTGAGAACTTCCTGACTATGGAGATAGACTTCCTCGTAGTCAACGCCGTCGATATTGATGCAACGGTTCTGTATTACCAGCAAGCGGTAGATCAGGGAATTCCTGTCATCGTTGTAGGACCGACAGCTGCAAGGCCGGAGTATCCATTAGTTACCACAATACTTTCTGGAAGCTTTGAATCCGGATTTGTTGTCGGCGAGTACCTCGCGGAAAAGCTCTTTAGCGAGTATAACGGCAAAGAACTGGAAGTTGGATTTGTGTTCAGCCGCGCGGACGACGCAGACTCCAATAGCCGTCCATGTGGATTTGTAAGCGGATACCTCTACAAGCAAGCTGAACTCAACGGCAGGCCATACGGCTCAAGGTGGGACGCAACGCTTGAAGGCTATAACACTTGGGTTCAGTGCGTACAAAGCGGTTCAGCCAAGATTGACGGGATAATGAATCTTCTTGGTTATGAAGCTGCCGGCGCCACAGATGCAAACTCCGGTCAGGACGCTGCCGGAAGGCTCCTCACGCGTTTCCAAAACATGGATTTATTGTTCGCCGATACCGACTCGCTCAGCCCGGGCGTTCTTCAGGAAATTGAGCAAAGAGGTCTTGTGCCCGGTCAGGATATTCTAGTCGCAACAGGCGCCGACGGTGCGAAGTACAACCTAGAGAACATACTCGCCGGCAAGGTGATTGCTACAGGTACGAACGCTCCGTACTACACAGTCTCCGGGGTAATTGACCTTATCCACAGGATACTTGGCGGCTTTGACGCCAACAATCTGCCTGCAAGCTCATACACACCGACATACTGCGTAAATGTGGATAACATTAATGACTACTACGACCCGAACTACGAGTTTGCGCTCTCTGTGCCGTGGGATGTCATGACGATTGACGAATTCAATGCGGCAAACGCGAACAGATAACCACTCTGATCGCAGACCAAATCAAAGGGGCGGCAATAGCCGCCCCAAACACGTATCTTCCGTTTTCTAAAACCTATCCCCCATACTTATAGTCATACGTATCCTGCATAACTCGCACCAACCGCCAGACTGTTTCGTTATAGGGGGTGGGAATACCATATTTTTTTCCCTCATTGACGACTGTACCATTAAGAAAATCGATTTCAGTCGTTCGTTTCTGATAGGAATCAAACAAAGCTGAGACATAATGAAATGTTTTCACCCTGCTCCTATCGTAAATCCTTCCGCTTCTATCCTTCCAATAATTGTTAAAATCCAAATTAATACCTTTTGCCTGTGCAACTTCGCATGTTTCCCGTACCAGTTCTTTCATCAGCAGCCAGCCATCCGGATGACCGTCGTTATCTTCGTTCGCTGTATGAAGGAGCGCAGCAATACCGTTATACATTATATTATTGCACAGTTTATCCCAAATAAACTCTTCAGTGCGGTCATTGCACTCAGCCGGCATACCCCCCTCACACCACATTCGCTCCAGTTCGTTATATATATGACGGTTAGGCGCATTAAGATTTACAGGTGAAAAGTAAATACCTTTCGGGCTGTTCGGGAACCGGGGGCTGCCGAGAATTTTTCCGGGGCCGAGGATGTTAGCGGAAGACTTGAGGACGCCGAGTCCCAGATGATCACTGTCGAAGTGCTTTGCAAGTATATCGGCGGCGCCAACTCCATTTTGGAGTGCAATCACGACTGTGTCTTCTCCAAATAGCACCGGATTTGACTCGATGGCGGTCTCAATATCTACGCACTTGACTAAAACGATAACAACATCACAGACTCCCACCTCTTTCCCATTCGTCACAGCGCTGTCTAAAAAAACAGTCTGAGGTTCGGATTCGGTTTCTAGCACCATGACGAGTCCATTTTCCCGGATCGCTTTCATGTGATCTTCAAAAACGTCTATAAAATGGACTTCTCCCCCGCCTTTCTTTAAATGAGCGCCCACTAAAGAACCCATGGCGCCGGCTCCCAATATCCCAATTTTCATTTCGCAATCTCCTTTGTATTATAGAATGTTTGCATAAATTAATGCAATAATATTATAAATTTCCTGTGTGAAACATCAACGCCGCAAGGACAATGACCGGTGCAGTCTCGCACCGCAGTATACGCGGACCAAGCGTGACTGAAATCATTCCCAAACTCAGCGCGAACGCCGCTTCATGAGATTCAAAACCGCCTTCCGGTCCAGTGACAATTGAGGCTGTATGAAAATCGCCGCTGTTCTCCAACACCTGCTTAAGATGCCGGTTTTCTTCGCGTTCATAAATAAATAAAGGCAGTGCAGCACAACTAGCAAGCTCAATAGCTGAACTAAACGAGCTGATTGCCGTGACTTCCGGTATACGACCTCGGCCGCACTGCTTTGCCGTCTCCAGAGCAATTTTTTGTAAGCGTGCTGTTTTTTTTGACATGTCTCCGGGCACCGACACGCACCGTTCCGAAGGGAACAGCACGATTTCACCTGCGCCAAGTTCGACAGATTTTTGCACAGCATAATCAAGCCTGTCGCCTTTGGCAAAAGCTATATAGACTTTACACATAACAGACGGCTCACCGAGTGAAGTGCTCGTCACGGAGATTTTTGCGGTATTTGTACCCCGGATGCCAAGATGGCAAATATAATCGGTACCTGCGCTGTCACAGACAACGAACTGCTCTGCGGGGCGCAGACGTAGCGCGCGTATATGCTCCGCGTCTTCCGTGGTTAGTTGTATAACGCCGTCTGATATGTCTTGCGGTTGGGCAAAAAAACGTATCATAAACTCGTCCTCAGGTACATCACACTAGCGGTATCGACAACGTGTGAACTGTAATCGTCCTTAAATCTGCCGGACCGCCGGATATGATTAAACTTGACGTTTGCAGAAAAACGGTCTATTCTGGGAAAGTTATATAAATGATTGGAACGTAAAAAACCTATGAAAGACTTTACTGAAGGTAAAATCGCAAAAAATCTCTTATTTTTCTCCGCACCCATGCTAATAGGCAATTTGTTTCAACAGATGTACAGCGTGGTTGACATGTTAGTGGTTGGGCGCTATGTCAGCGGGGATGCTCTAGCATCTGTTGGCGTCTCAATGAGTATAATAATATTTATATTATCAACTCTCATCGGCTTAACCACGGGCGCCTCGGTGGTGATATCGCAATTTTTCGGCGCAAAGCAATACGACAGGCTAAAAAGCACAGTATCCGTCAGCATTGTGGTTCTGCTGGGCATTTCGCTTATCCTTACTGTATTGGGAATCACGCTGGCGCCTTTTTTCATCCGCATTCTCAATACAAGCGAGGATATATTTGACGATGCGGTGGCATACATGCGTATACTAATGGCGGGAATAATATTTCGGGTCTTTTACAACATGTATACTGCGTATATGCGCGCTCTCGGCGATTCACGGCGCCCTTTGTATTTCCTGATTTGCGCAACTGTACTAAACGCAGTATTGGATGTGTATTTTGTCGTGGCTCTGGGAATGGGTGTATCCGGAGTCGCGATAGCCACTGTTATCGCGCAGATAGTCGCTGTAATCCTGTGTATTATATACGCCACGCTCCGCATGCCGCTGCTGCGTGTCAGCAAACTGGTGTTCGACGGTGAACTGTTCCGCTTAATACTAAGGTACGGGGCTCCGGCAGCTCTACAGTTGTCACTCGTCTCATTTGCCCAGCTGACAATAACGCGTCTTATCAACTCTTTTGGCTCGGCGGCAATGGCTGGTATTACAGCAGCGTCCAGAATAGACCAATTTGCCATAATGCCGGTACAGAACCTGAGTATGGCCATGTCAACATTCGTTGCGCAAAACATGGGGGCGGGGCTTGAGGAGCGCGCAAGAAAGGGTTTCCGCATCGCAACAGTCTATATGCTGCTTTGCTCTACGCTGATGTCCGTCGCAATAATGGCATTCAGCCATCAACTAATATCCCTGTTTCTTAACCAAGGCGATGCGAATACACAGGAAATACTTCGTATTGGCGGAGAATACCTGAACATTATGGTGATTTTCTATTTCCTGTTTGCGTTCCTGTTTGCATTCAACGGTTTTTACAGAGGCGTGGGAGATGCGATAATAGCTATGGTATTTCCTGTGTTCAGCCTGACCGTCCGCGCATTGTCGGCATATGGCTTGGTTGGATTTGCGGGGATGGGGCCGGAGGCTCTGGCATGGTCGATCCCCATAGGGTGGGGGCTTAGCAGTTTTGCCAGTTGGATATACTACAAAAAACGTTTATGGGTCGGTAAAGTCGCAACGCAGGAGAGGAAGGTTGAAAGCTGAAAGAGGAGAATGACCACTATCCATTAGTTTTTGCTTCGGAGTTCCGCGCGCTTTATCTTGCCGCCGATAGTCTTGGGCAACTCCGCCGTGAACTCGACAATGCGAGGATACTTATATGGAGCGGTCATACCTTTCACATGCTCCTGCAGTTCTTTTACAAGCTCGTCCGACGGCTCCCAGCCTTTATTAAGCACGACTGTAGCCTTGACGACCTGCCCCCGCTTGGGATCCGGAGCGCCTGTGATAGCGCACTCCAGTACTGCATCGTGCTCAGACAGTACGCTCTCCACCTCAAAAGGTCCGATACGATAACCGGAGCATTTTATCATGTCATCGTTCCGGCCTATAAACCAATAATAACCTTCGGGATCACGCCACGCAGTGTCCCCGGTGTCGTACACTCCGCCGGTAAATGCGCCGGCGGTTAGCTTATCGTCCAGATAGTACCCCTTGAACAACCCTACTGCATCTACGTTGCGCACGATTATGCGGCCTTCCTCGCCATCCTCGCATGTGTTCCCGTCCGCATCGACAAGGTCGATATCATAAATAGGTGCGGGTTTGCCCATTGAACCGGGTTTCGGCTTAAACCAAGGAAAGTTTGCAATCAGCACGGTAGATTCAGATTGGCCGAAGCCCTCGTACATATCGAGCCCCCAAGCGGCTTTTATCTTGTTGAAGATTTCCGGGCTAAGCGGCTCGCCGGCATTGCCGCAGTGTTCAATAGCGCTGAAATCATAACAGTCCATACCATCCGCCAGCATGAAACGGAACATAGTGGGCGGTGCGCAAAATGTGGCTATACGATATTTCTCCAAGCGCTCCATGAGGTTTTTAGGAACGAACTTCTCCATGTCATATGCAAAAACGGGTGCGCCGCATATCAACTGTCCATAAATCTTTCCCCAACCGAACTTTGCCCAGCCGGAGTCGGACATGGATAAATGCAGTTTATTCTCCCGCACCTGCTGCCAGTATTTTGCGGTGACTATATGGCCAAGGGGGTGGGAGAAGTTGTGAAGCACCATCTTAGGCATACCGGTCGTTCCTGAGGTGAAGTAGATAAGCATTGGGTCGCATGATGTGACGCCGTCCGTCCCCTGAGGACGCTCAAAAGTATCGGAGAAGCTTTCCAATGGTTCGTTAAACGGCAGCCATCCTTCGCGTGTGCCGGGGGTTAGTATCTTAACGTTGACGGAGGGGCATTCCGGGAGCGCCTGTTCCATCTGTGAGACGATGAAATCGTCACTATCGCTATAACAGACCAAAGCCTTGACTTTAGCGGAATTCAACCGGTAAATAGCATCTTTTGCAGTGAGCTGCATGGTAGCGGGGATAAGGACAGCGCCCAGCTTGCACAACGCGGCAGCCGTAATCCAATATTCATACCGTTGCCGCAGAACGCACATAACTACGTCGCCTTTCTTTATACCGAGGCTTTTAAAATAGTTAGCAGCGCGGTTTGAAAGAGCGCTTAGCTCATGGTATGTAAAGCTACGCTCACTGCCGTTGTCGTCACACCAGAACAAAGCGAGCTTGTCCCGGTCGCGGGCAGCCCAGCCGTCTATTATATCGAACCCGAAGTTGAAGTCTTCGGGTATATTGACTCTGTAGTTTTCTATAAAATCTTCATACGATTCAAACTCAGTCTGCGGAAGGTATTTCTCAAGCATAATAACAACTCCGTTTTAACTAATTATACACTATATAAGTGGGTTTAGGAGCACTGGTAACAAGTTAGGAAACCATTCTCTACTTTCCTCTACTCTGTAATGACCGTTAAAAATCTGGCTTTCTCCTTACCTATAGCTTTTTGGCCGTGTGGGTGAGTAGGGTCGAAGTAAACGGCGTCTCCGGCATTAAGTACATATTCTTTATCATCATAGGTTATGACAATAACTCCCTCCAAAACGAGATTGAACTCCTGACCTCCGTGGGATACGAGGGAGGCTTCCGGTTCGCCTGGGATAAGCGTGACAAGCAGCGGTTCCATTATCTTATGTGTAAACCGGGGGGCAAGGCTCTCAAACATATAACCCGGATAGCGGTCAATGGTTTTTCCCTTGCCGCGCCGGCAGATTTGTACCGTTGACAATCTGGCGGGCTCGCCGGTGAGGATTTCTGACAAATCGACATTGAATTTCTGGGAAATGTGATATAGTACACTGATCGGTATATTTTCTCCGCTTGACTCATACTCGATGTACTTCTCTGTTGTAACACCTGTCTCCCCGGCCATTTCCTCCTCGGTTAAGTCGAAGATTTCGCGCAGTTCACGTATGCGATCTGATATTTTCTTCATTTCTTCCTGCATTTTCTTTCTCCTCTCAGAAAAGGTAAACGCCAATCCCCTGAAAGCAGAGAGTATATAGTAAAACTCCCTGGCTTGTCAAGGAATTTCGTGTCTATAAATTGCATTGTTCGATACGCTGCCCTATTCTTTTTTCTTTTTTTCCTGTATAAAAGTATGTATTATTCCTGTTAAACATGTTACAATAACAGTATGGTGTTCGATATGAAATCACGTGTGTGAACACAGAGGATTGCCGGAGAGGAATTTACTCCGGCGGGAGGAGTTGCTTTGGCAAGAAAAACTGAAACGGTGCGGCTTAATAAGGTGCTTTCCAGAGTCGAGGCGCCGGCGGACTTTGGACTTACCCGCGAGCAGGCATTGGAACGGTTGCATAATGGTTACTCAAATCTCAAACCTGATTCAGCCGAAAAAACTGTCGGACAAATACTAAAAGACAAAATTTGCACATACTTTAACCTTGTGTTCTTTTTACTCGCATTATGTGTATTAGCGGTGGGTTCGTACCGGAATCTTACATTCATGCCGATAATAGTCATAAACACCGTAATAGGAATTATTCAGGAACTGCGCTCAAGGCGGGCGCTTGCCAAACTATCGTTTATGTCCGCCCCACACGCCACAGTTATTCGTGATAGAGAAAGAATGACCGTTCTTGCAGAGTACACAGTGCTTGATGATATCGCTGTTTTCGCAGCAGGGAGCAATATTTACGCCGATGCGATCGTACTAAACGGTGAATGCAACGTAAACGAAGCGCTAGTCACAGGCGAGTCAGATGAAATAACAAAAACACATGGCGATATGTTGCTTTCAGGAAGCTTCATCGTATCGGGAGAATGCGTTGCGCGGCTTGATAGAGTCGGGCGCGATTCTTTTGTAGCGCAGCTTACGTCAGAAGTGAAAAAAACACGCGGCAAGCGTACATACGGCATAGTATCATCGCTAAGGAGACTGGTTCAGATAATTGGCATCATAATCGTACCGGTAGGCATTGCGATGTTTATAAGGCAATCGCAGCATTTTGGGTTGGACACTACGGATTCAGTAGTGAGAACGGTCGGCGCATTGGTCGGGATGATTCCTGATGGGCTATATCTGCTTGTGTCTGTCACCTTAACCGTCAGCGTCTTGCGGCTTGCGCAAAAGAGGACGCTGGTGCAGGAAATGGATTGCGTAGAGACTCTGGCAAGGGTAGATGTGCTCTGCGTAGATAAAACCGGTACCATAACCGAAAACCAAATGGAAGTCAAGGGGACGGCGCTATTGTATGAAGATCGTTACAATTCAGACGATATTCATACGATAATGTTCGACTACGCGGGCAATATACCTGCTGACAACGACACCATGGAAGCCATCGCTGCATATTTTACGCAACCGCCGAAACGCCGTGCACAAAAAATAGCGCCGTTTTCATCAGCTGTTAAGTACAGCGGTATTTCGTTCCATGCTAATGAATCATATCTGCTTGGCGCTCCGGAGAGGATACTGCTATCAAAATACTCAAAACATAGAAATGAAATCGAAGAATACTCCGCGCAAGGTTATAGAGTCCTCCTGCTCGCACTGTACGACGGAGATATACATCAAAAACTGGACGACGAACTCGTTACGCCTCTTGCTCTGATCATGCTGAGTAATCGGGTGAGGGCGGAAGCACCGGGGACATTTAAATACTTCGCGGATCAAGGAGTTAAAATCATTGTAATATCCGGCGACAATCCTGTCACAGTATCCCAAATCGCCCGCGAAGCAAATATCGAAGGCGCAGAGCGGTTTATCGACGCTGCGGAACTTACGACGGACAGGCAAATAAAACGCGCCGTCGGAGAATACATCGTATTTGGGCGCGTAACGCCTGACCAGAAACGAAAGCTCGTCAGAGCGTTAAAAGCCGCAGGGCACACTGTTGCAATGACAGGGGACGGGGTCAATGATGTGCTTGCATTAAAAGACGCCGATTGCAGCATAGCTATGGCGTCGGGCAGCGAGGTTGCAAGTCAAGTTGCAAACATAGTTCTGCTGGATTCGGATTTTTCCGCAATGCCGGCAGTCGTTATGGAAGGGAGGCGCGTAATCAACAACATCGAGCGTTCAGCGGCGCTGTTTGTAATGAAGAATATTTTCTCGTTCCTGCTCGCAATTGTTATGTCAATAGCGCTTGCGCATCCTTTTCCCCTTGAACCGTCGCAGTTAGCGCTTTTTAACGTAATGGTTATCGGAGTTCCGTCATTCGTACTCGCGATGGAACCGAACAGGAGTCTGGTGAAGGGGAAGTTCCTGATAAACGTGTTCCGGAGCGCGCTGCCGATGGGAATGACCAGCTTCATAGCGCTTGCACTGCTGTCAATAGTGAGCGGTCAGCGCGGAATCCACGAAACTGAAGTATCGACGATGGCGTGTGTTATAGTCACGTTTATTGGTTTGCTTATGCTGTATAAAATATCCCGTCCGCTCAACGCGCTGCGCATTGCGCTGATAGCTTGCATGACTCTGGGATTCTCACTGGGATGGGCGTTTTTCGGCGAATTGCTATTCGGCCTATCGCCACTGTACGGGGATAGTATCTTGATAACCGTTTTCTTCTGCATCGCATCGGCGCCCGTGCTTTTGGTGCTTTCACTGGCGCTTAACCGGCGAAAAAGCTAATACGCCGCATTTTAGGTGGTTATGACTGGTAAGCAAACGGGAGCAATAGGTCAGTGGACTATTACGTTAAGGCCCATGTCTTCGAGTTGTTTTCTACGTGCCGAAACTAGCTCATCGGACGGGATAGCCGCTTCGAATATGGGCTTGTTTGACTGTAAACGCTCCCATTTGACTGTGCCGAGATTATGGTATGGAAGTATTTGCACGACTTCTACCGCATCGCCAAGCTCGAGGCAGAACTTGCCAATCTCGTCAAAAACCTCAGCAGAATCGCTATACATTGGCAGCACCGGTATCCGTATTTGGAATTTTCCGCCCAGATCCGCAATCTTGCGCGCGTTCTCAAGAATCAGTTCGTTTGGGACGCCTATGACTTGCTTGTGCAGCGCGCTGTCTATTCCCTTTATGTCATAAAGGAATATATCCGTGTACGGAAGAATAGGCTCAATGACCTCCCATTTCACGTAACCTGTGGTATCGACGGCAGTGTGTATGCCTTCCTCTTTGCATCGCTTTAGAATCTCAAGCGTAAACTCAGGCTGGCACAAGCACTCTCCGCCGGAGATTGTCACGCCCCCTCCTGAACGCTTGAAAAACGGCACTTCACGCCGGACGCGTTCCATTATCTCGTCTGCGGTATAATCGGTTCCGCACATATAGAGGGCTCTGGCTGTGCAGGCGTTGGCACATAGGCCGCAGTTATCGCATTTTGTACGATCGACAGCTACGAGCCGTATCTCGCCACTGCCATCAAGGGACTCTTTAACCTTGCCGGGAGATATGGCATCATGCGGGCAGACATTCAAGCAGCGGCCGCACTTTTCTATACCGACGCACTTTATTTCCATCCAGTTCAACTCAGTGTGGAAAGCCTGCGACTCAGGGCTGTGGCACCAAGGACAGCGCAAAGGGCACCCTTTCAAAAAAAGCGTCAGACGTATGCCCGGGCCATCATGCACGGAAAAGCCTTGAATGTCATAAAGCTTTCCGGTCAGTTCTTTTTTCTCCATATTGTTTATCATCTTTCCTTTCAAAGTGTTGTAATTAATATAATTGTATTTTAATGCAGCAGCATAAGATTTTCAACAAAAAAAAAGCAGGCACTAAGGTAGTATCAACATAACACAACCCCGCATTCGTCCTTTGCGAATGCGGGGCTACTCCTGGTGCTCAACAAACAATGGGCTAAGCCACCTTTCTTGTCGGACTTTCCATCCATCTCTAACTCGCGTCTCCGATGCAGCCAATGCACACCATGAACTCCCCTTCAGGATACCGGCGGACTTCCTCCGCGGTTGTGCCAACTGGTCTTATCGACCCTGCCTGCCATGAACCCGATGCTCTATGAACAGAAACTCAATCCGAGTACATGTATAATCTACTATAATAGTTGGAATTTGTCAATACTTTTTTATGCAAATACTATAAAAATGTGAAAATTCGTCAGTTTAAACAAAAAAGTGTAGATACATGTAAAAATGAAAATGTTACTCAA
>Ga0099364_10011174_pt1 | contig 12287 bp, 16 predicted proteins | sample TergutTh196P3_FD_73070 | JGI IMG/M metagenome (GOLD analysis project Ga0099364, IMG submission 73070) | Microcerotermes parvus P3 segment gut microbial communities from Pointe-Noire, Republic of the Congo - Th196 P3 | ecosystem: Host-associated > Arthropoda: Insects > Digestive system > Gut ...
TTGAAAACCAAGAAAATATCTGTAGGCAATACATCGAATCAATGTCTGAGGTTAAGTTGTATCGAGTTTATATTGATTATGGTCTTTCTTCATTTGCACGCATCCGCTTGGGTTTGTCAAGGGGGCAAATGATGTTTTCTAACTGTTTTCTGAGAATATGAGAAAAATCCGCTTATTATTTTACGCTTGAAAAATCCGTTTGCATCTGCTATAATATTTAGCAAGTGGGAAAATTGCGTTCGGGAGGTATGGGAATGACGCTACCTGAATATATGAGAAAAGTTCGACGTGATATGGAGATGAGCCAACAGGAGTTGGCGATAGAACTCAATGTCAGCTACACCTCCATCAACCGTTGGGAGAAAAAGCAAGTAGTGCCGAGCAAGCTGGCAAGGAAAAGCATCCTTGATTTTTTCAAGGCTCGTGGAATACCTATACCACCTGAGGTACTTGAAGACAACGAAAAAGTTTAGACCTTATATGCGCCAAGCGCCGCAAAAGCGCATTCACGTCGCTTGTTTTACATTATACGGCTTTTGCCGATTATAGGCAATCGGAACGAACGGGGGGACAGAATTGGACGAGTTGGTAAAAAAGCACGAAATGACCGAGGAAGATATAAAACTGCGGCTTGTCCGCGTTGGGGATAGGGGTATGAGGCATATAGAGAAAATGATTGATGTCGTGAGGGATGAGTTTAACCGTTTTGTCTCTGATATTTCCATGATGGATGGTGTTTTGCAGATATATCTGTTCGGGTCTTACGCGGAGGGCAAACCGACCGAAAGCAGTGACATTGACTTAATGGTTGTGGTACAGGATGATATAAATACGCTTGATTTTCTGCGTGGCGTAAGCCTCGGTATTATGAATAGGCGTATATCTCTGGACGTTGTGGCTGACACTGTGAGTGATTTTACGGAGCTATCAAAACCTGACAGAGTTACTTTACAGCGGGAAATAGCAAGCAAGGGGGTGTTAGTGTATGGTGAGTAAAGACTGTTTGACAGTGGATTCCGCAATCGCCCAGCGCGGGCTTAACAGCGCAAAGCGGATATACGATTTCGTGTGTGAAAGATTAGGCTTGGACAAAGAGTATCTTTAATCGTCCGTTGGCAATGGACGATTTAGGAGAATACCGCTAATGAAGCAAATCATCCGTTGCTGACTGATGATTTGCGGGAAATCGTCAGTCGGTAAATGACGATATGTTACAAGGCAATATTCACAACTACCAAACCCGAAACGGAGGTGGACGAATGACAGCGCAGCAGTTGAAAAATTCGATTTTACAATTAGCCGTGCAGGGTAAGCTCGTTCCGCAAGACCCGAATGATGAGCCTGCTTCCGTTTTGCTTGAGCGTATACGGGCGGAGAAAGAGCGGCTTGTCAAAGAGGGGAAAACCAAGAAGGGAAAGCTCTTACCGCCTATTGCTGAAGATGAAATCCCGTTTGATGTGCCGGAGAGTTGGGAGTTGATACGTCTTGACGAGGTTGGAATTTATCGTAAAGGACCTTTCGGAAGTAGCCTTACAAAATCAATGTTTGTCCCGAAAAGCGATAAATCAATTAAAGTCTATGAGCAAAAAAATGCCATCCAAAAAGATTCAAGTATTGGAGAATATTATATTACGAAAAATTACTTTGAATCGAAAATGCGCGGGTTTGAGGTTTTTCCCGGAGATGTTATCGTCAGTTGTGCTGGCACAATCGGTGAAACATATATAATGCCGGAAATAATAGAACAAGGAATAATCAACCAAGCGCTAATGCGTATGCAAATATCAAATGAAATTTGCATAGAATACTTTTTACTTTATTTTGACTATGTTTTGAAACGCTCTGCACAGGGCAGCAGTAAGGGGTCGGCGATAAAGAATATCCCACCCTTTGACGTATTCAAAATGTTGATTTTACCTCTCCCACCCCTCTCCGAGCAACACCGCATTGTCGAGCGCATTGAACAGCTACTCCCGCACATCGCCGACTACGATACCGCCGAGCAAAAACTGACGGCTCTCAACGCCAAGTTCCCCGACCAGTTGAAGAAATCCATATTGCAATCTGCGGTGCAGGGTAAGCTCGTTCCGCAAGATGAAAATGATGAGCCTGCGTCGGTTTTATTGGAGCGCATACGGGCGGAAAAAGAGCAGCTAACCAAAGACGGCAAGCTGAAAAAAGAAAAGCCGCTGCCGCCTATTACTGAGGATGAGATTCCGTTTGATGTGCCGGAAAGTTGGGTATGGGTGCGATTAGGAAGTGTTATACGGCTTATTTCCGGTCAAGATATGACACCGGATAAATATAACGCCGATAATCGTGGCATTCCTTACCTTACTGGCGCAAGCAATATTGAAAACGAAACGGTTATTATAAATCGATGGACTTTGGAACCTAAATCTATTGCTATTCAAGGCGATTTACTGATAACCTGCAAAGGGACAGTCGGGGCGATGGCGTTTTTCAACTATGAGCAAGGACATATCGCACGACAGATTATGGCAATGCGTATGGGTGATTTGATTTGCCATATGTATATAAAAATCTTTGCTGAAACTTACGTCGCCGCATTGAAAGCCGCTGCCAAAAGTATGATACCGGGGATTTCGCGTGACGACGTTCTTCTGGCTGCTTTGCCGCTCCCACCGCTTGCGGAGCAACTCCGCATTGTTGCGAAGTGTGAAGAATTATTTGCGCTCATTGAGAGAGGTATCTGATAGACCTTACACAGTGGAGACCATAAAATGGACTATGAATTACTTGGAACAACAGCAGTAAAGAGGCGTATCGCGCTCTGCGATGGGCTCTTATCCTACATCAGTGAACGCGATAAAGAGCCAATTTGGGATGGACATATTTATGTATATCCAAAGGGTAGCTCAAGAAATATCGAGTTAATCGATAGAGTTCCAGTTCAAATAAAAGGTAGGAAAAACACAAAAGAAAACGCAGTAATATTTAAGCTTAAAGCGAAAGTATCACACCTTAAGCATTTTTCAAACTCGGGTGGGGTTATTTATTTCGTAGGAGCCGTAACCGACGCAGGTGACACTACGATTTACTATAATAGTCTACTACCATATGATTTACATAAGATTCTCCTAAAAGTGGAGAAACAAAAAACTAAAACCATCGAGCTCAGCGTACTACCTGATGACAATAATGCAATAAAGCAAATATTCATGGCTTTCATTAACGATAGGAGAAGGCAAGCGACTCAGATTGTGTGGACGATGGAGCAAGCGAGAGAGGCCGTTCGTGGCGGTGCTTCCATAACATTTCACATACAGCCTAAGGAACCATGTGCAGACCATTCTGATCTAATGAAAGAGGCAACTACTCAGTCATTTTACTTCTATATAAAAACAAAATATGGCGTTGAATTCCCTTTTGGCAAGGTAGAAAAAGGACATAGTATAATTTCTCGCCAGTTAATTGATTTGCCTGTACTTGTTAATGGGGTAAAGTATTATGACACGGTTTCTCACGGCTATGAGAATGGGCAAGCCTTTATTTTCGTTGGACACGCATTAAAGCTACCTATTTCGGAAAAAGGTGAAACTGTTCAAAAGCACACTTTCGAATACACCCTTACTGGAACACTGACTGAACGAATAGTTGACAGTAACTTTATCCTTGCCTTGTCAAATTCAAGTGAAGTTGCAATCGGCGATGCCATTTCTTTTGATTTGAGTCTGAACAACCCAACAGAGACTTCAGATTTGCGTCGAATGAACGAAGATTTTATTAGAATCAAAGCCGCTTTGGACTATTTTGGCGTTTCTACAGATTTGGAAATTAGCAAATTGACTGACTCGGATTACCGGAACATCAACGATCTGATTCGAGCGTCGAACGGTAACACGGTATCTTTCGTTGAGAAAGACCTTCCGTCCGTTTTTTTCTTTAACATGAGTGTTGGCAATATCTGTGTTCGTATTTTAGCAAAGAGAGAGAGAAACAGCGAAGAATACATACTGCATAATGCATTTCGTGATGAGGCACATGTACGCTTTGAACTTGTGTATACCGACGGAGATCGGTTGTCCATAGAACCATGGTCTCTCTTTATTCATATGAAAGCTGACGATTTTCTTTGTTCTAATATGGATTATGACATAGTGTTCCGCTCTTTATCTGCAATGAAACCAAGCGACAGAAGCCGAATAATTGATCTTCCGGAATCCCCAAACACGAGTGTAAACAATATGCTCCTCGAAGTGATTTCTGCATACGACTCGCAGAAAATCAAGGATGAACGCTTGCTCCAGTTTGCAGAAAGCATTGCGGAAATGATTATGAGTGAGGAACCCATAACCGTTATCAATAAAATGCAAATAGTGAAACGTAGACGCTCTCTGACTAATGATGAAATCGCAACACTAGTGAATTTGCGAAACAGCAGTGAAGTAGATATTATTAAGTGTGCAACCGCGATTCTGCTTGATGACGTGGAAGAAGCAAAGAAATTGCTTGAGAGCTTATCTGATGAAAAACGAAAAGCGATTACAGACTATCCAATCTATAAATTGATGAATTAAGGTTGTGCTTTCAGTCGATTTGAGAAGACGATTTTCGATTGGATTTGCGATTATCGTGGGTCGCGGATTTGTGATTTTTGTGGCAGGGCATCACAACGCGGCATTTTGTAGTCCGCAGTGTAAGAACCAGCATAATGTGTATAAGGGGCGGGAGAAGAAGTGACTGTCAATTTCAAAGGAGGATCTCATGGATAATTTGAAACAAGACCTTTTGGTGTATCAAGAGGATGTTAAGAGAATAAAGAACGCAATATTGCAAAGCCGGTATCGGACCGCTGTCAATGCCAATGCGGAAATGCTTAGCCTGTATTATAGTATCGGTGGATTTGTCTCTGCGAATACGCGAACTGGCAAATGGGGTACCGGAGTAATTGAAACCATATCTGACCAACTTCAAGGTGAGTTGCCGGGACTGCGAGGCTTCTCACCTTCAAATATGAAGAACATGAGAATCTTTTTTGAAAAATGGGTTCCTGAACTGGAGCCAAATCGGCAGTTACCGACTGCCGATTTGAGTGGTGATATTGAGGCCCCTCTAATTCGGCAGTTGGCAACTGCCGAATTGAGCGAAGTGAAAATAATGGCGTTTTGCAGAGTAGGCTTTACCCATCACAGAGAAATACTCAGAAAATGCAAGTCTCCGGATGAGGCATGGTACTATATACTGCGTTGCGCTGATGAATTCTGGAGCGTTGAGAATCTAAAAAACCATCTACGAGCTAATGAGTATGCAGCTTATGGCAGCCTTCCCAACAATTTCATGCTTACGATCCCGAATGAAAAGACAGGCGCTATTGCTACACGTTCTTTTCGCGACGAATACCTATTGGACTATATCGACATCAAAGAAGCTGATGACTACGATGAGCGCGATGTAGGAAAAGCTATAGTTGCGAAAATTACGAAGTTCATAATGACTATGGGCGAAGGCTTTTGTTTCATTAAAGATGAATATAGGATTCTTGTGGACGAGGAAGAGTTTTTTGTCGATCTGCTTTTCTTTGAGAGAAATTTGCGATGCCTTGTCGCCATTGAGCTGAAAAAGGACAAGTTCCGCCCGGCGGATTTGGGACAGCTATCATTTTACTTATCGGCTTTGGACAAATATGTGAAAAAGCCTAACGAGAACAGGAGCGTCGGAATACTTCTCTGCCAGGAAATGAGCAGAACGGTGGTGGAGTTGGCTGTGCAGGATTATGACAAGCCGATGGGTGTCGCGACATACCGCTTGGGAACCGGGATTCCTAAAGACTATGAATCATTGATTCCACTGATCGACGGTGTTCAGCAGATTTTGCTAGAAAGTGATGATGGTGACCCGGAATCGGATTTGCAGACAAAATGAACATCAAGGACAATAGGGAGAAATATAATTGATATGAGTGGTCTTAATGTACTAATAGAGTTTTTAGAAAAACTTGAAGAAAAGAAAATCTATTATAAGCTCAACAAAACAAGAATTGACACCATAATGGTTGAAGTAGCCGTGCCCGGGCAACGATGGGAAATCGAGTTTAATACCTATGGCGAGGATTCTAAATTCGTTATTGAAATCGAAAAATTCATTAGTAACGGAACGCTTTATGGTGAACAAGAACTTGAAACGCTCTTTCGTGATTTTTCGGATTAGCAGTTTGGGTATTGTAAGTGCTTTTGTATCATCAACGACATCCGAAGTCTTAGATCTGTTTAGATAAGAACAATAAGATACAGGGTGGATAGGTAATTCGCCGATAGTTATAGGTTTACTTTATTCAGCTACTAAATCAAACATTTTTTATCGGTCTAAGAGCAATCTGCGACTTATTATTCAAGAATTACACCGAGCTAACAGGCGTGTATGTTAATCAAGTTAGTTATCGAGGTTCTGCGTTTTTCGAAAAAAACAGCAATTATGTTCAATAACAACATACACCAAGGAAAGTTCGAATCCGTCTATAAGCAATTAAATTTAATCAGCAAGGAGCTTGAAACTGTTATCGGTAGCTATTCGTCAACAGCTTGCAGGAGGTGTTACCCCACGAGCCTTAGATGAACTGGCGAAGATTTTTTTCGCTTACAAAGACAAGAGAACCGTCCCCATGTCTTCTGTGTATCCAGATGGAACAAGAATTCTGACCGATGCGGCTGAATATGTCCCAAGATAAAAGGAGATGCAGGGATGGATAAAATTGAAAGCCTTTATGAAAAGGCCGAAAGATGCAACAAGAAAGATCATAAATTGGCAAAATCACTTTATGAAAAAGTGGTCGAAGAAATTGGAAATAAACCGATTCATGAAATGGATGATAGCGAATTACGCTTTTTTGCATTAAGTAAGATGCGTATTTTCCTTTCATCAGAATTCCGTGATGTTGATAGTTCTGAAAAAGCTATACATTCTTTTGAGTTGTATCTAGAGAGAAATGATAACGATGTTGAAATCTATGGTGAATATATTCTCGTATTGGAAATGACACATCAATACGAAAAGGCAAAAGATGTGTTAATATCACTTTTCACCAAGGAAAGCATGAAAGAGGTTGCGCTTAAATTCCTATCGTCATACACTTATTGCGCGGAAAAATTGCAAAGTTTTGACGAGTGTATTAATTATAAAAAGCAGCTGATTGACATTACTGCTGACCCAATGGAGAAAAAAGGTTGCAACAAGAATTAGAAAAAATGCGAAATCCATAATTTCAAATGGTTAATCAAACCCATGATGACTTCAAGTTCATCGGGAAATAGAAGGGAACATATGGATAAGATATCTTTTGAGCATCAGTTTACAGTCGAAGGTTACTTAACCTTTTCCGTTAGAGTTATTTCGGGTGATTTTTCAGGTTCTGCAAATTTCTGTATATCAGAAATTGCGTTAAAGGAAGTAATTTCCGCTCTGAGCGAAGTGTATAATTGTCTCAAAGGAACGTGTCAAATGAATGATTATGATAGTGACGATTTTAATTTATTTGAAACTGAAAAATTAGGTCACATAATCGTTACGGGTCAAATTGGTGGAAGTCATCGTCGGCAGTATCTAAATTATCAATTCATAACGGAGCAGACTGTATTAGCTGAAATTATTTCTGATTTCAAAAATATGCTAAGTTGAAATGAAGTGTGACAAGGTTGGGGGAGGTGGCTTCTAATGGGTAATGACTTTTTCTGTGTAAGCAGTATCAACAAGTGAGGAACAGCTTATGCGTGGAAGGCACTAATTGTAGAGGAGTGCAAAAAAAATGGTGTTCCGATTTATGGTGTAGATGCGGTTAAAATTATTGCAACTACAACTCAACCATTTATGGAACACAGCATTGATTATACAGCATCTCCGTATCCAAAAGGATATTGTAAAAATGCATGGGATGAAGCAATTCAATTTATTAAATCCAGAGAACATCTTGGTCTTTGTTTTGAGATTGTAATTTCTGCTTGAGTTGAACAAGTTTATCAGGAATTAGAGGGACAGACTGGAGTTTGAAAACACATGACAAATATCATGTGGCAATAGAAAGCGGTATTGTAGATGCTATAAAGAAACAATTAGAGGTGAATTAATGAACATTGATTTACTCTCAATAGAGGGGAAATACCGTGGGATATCAAGAGTTTTAAGTTTGAAACTGAAATCATATAAAGAATTTAATAGACTTCTTCTCCTTTATGAAAAATATTTAAACTGCTTGGCTGCAAAAGAGGGTTTGAACGCTAACTTATATAGCGATTCTGTACTGCATATGTTGGAAGAACTCAAAAATGAGTTTTTAATTCGTGGTTCTCATTGTGAGATAATATTTTTCTCAGACAATCCGAACGAGTTTTATCTTGGAGAAGGCTTTTTGGGATTCGATGCGTATTGGGTAAACGAAGGACTTTCTTTTCTTGAAGAAGGATGCGAAATAGACAACTATTTTCTTCAAAAACTTAATGAAAATGGGTTGTTTTCCAACTATGAAAATGCTAAAGAGTTTTGCGAAATGCGGATGCAAACAATGGTTCACAGTGCACAACAATGCGAAAAAGAAGCGGATATTCGACCATTTTGCATTTGGAATTAAGTCAATGTGATATCTCGGCAAACGGCAATCAGATCAGCAAAATGATGGGATTTGCACATACACATCCGATAGGGCATACAAACACACCATCTGGGCCAGATTTGACGATGAAAAATATCTGTGCATTTTTTGGATATGGCATCTTCCCAATAGCGGTATATAATGGGAACAGTGGAACAGTAGCCATAAATTATTATTAGTGTTCTATTCTGCACTCTGTTCTTATGTAATTATGGAGTACTGCGAAAACGGAAGAACAACAGCCAAATTCTGAACGCAAGTGCAGGGGGGGGGGGTAAACTACGAAAAAGAAAGCTATTTTGATACTCGTTTCACTGCTGTTTTGTTCAATTATGCTTACAGGATGTGATCCTATATATCCTACCGGTACATTAAAGGTCGTAAAACCAAGGACTTTATCCCAAGGATCTTCTGTTGACATCGAAATAATTTATCCAAATACAGGCGGTTCTATTGTTTACGATTGGAAAGACCAAAATATTGAAATTATTAAAGGCGAAGAATTTATTGCCGTTTCCGGGTTGACCATCACAGGAATAAGTAAAGGAACTGCTCAAATTAAAGTAAACGTGACTACGGTTATATCTGATGACGCGTCTCAAAACGGGTATGAGGAAAGAGTATATACTACTAAATTGAAAATTACTGTAAATTAGAATTTGTGTACAAAAAACTCAACCTGCACCAAGTATTTTGCTAGGTAAAGAAAGTGTAATGGCATATGATAAGAAATTCTTTGTTACTTTTTATCCTTGTGGCATTAGTGGTATCATGTCTGACAGGGTGGTTACTTATATACATGATCTTTGAGGAAGATGCCGTCAGTGAGGAACGGGCATTAGGCGAACGATATGACAGTGAAAAGATACACGAAATCCATGAAGGCAGAACAGGTGGAAAAGAGCTTATTGCGGAATTGTTTGCAGAATATAGCGCGACGATAAGTGAAGATGAACTTGTCATTCATGAGACAACAGCCATAATAATCGCCGAAGCTGTTATGAGAGAGTTATATCCTGACGATAATTATGGGGTTATCACTTCCCCATACTATTATCAACCTAATTACTATAAAGAAAAAAATTGTTGGGAAGTGATTTTGCATAAAAACGGTCGAGATGAAAGCATATATTATACGGAGAAGGTTGGAACGGAGATGCTTGTCTATGTAGATATCAACAACGGTGCGGTAAGAGCTATTTTCCCGGAGGAGTTGTTTTCAATACATCATCCCGCAAACGCTCACCTTAGACCGCAGAAACCACCGACTTAACAATGCTTTTGGATGGTTGCCCGAGGAAAGGAACGTTCTTGATTTGAAACGATACGTGCTGTTATTATTTGTTTTTCTTTTCCCATATTTCCCTCTTTTTATTATAATTGGTATCTTTATTAGACCGATAGGTGAAGTGATTTTAGCAGGCGAGGGGCTCATGTTTCTGGTATACTGGGTTCTTGTGTATATTATTGCGTTGATTTGTTCGTTGTTTGTTTTGATTGTTGGCCTGATAACAAAGCGTGATTCTATCGAAATGTTACGTACAAACAGAACATTAAAACTATGGCATTTACCTGCGCATATTTTCTATTTATTTTGTGTGTTTTTTTTCTTAGGTGGGGGAACCTTTTTCCCACAGTTGTCCCTATATTTTATTTTCGCTACAGTTTTCTTAACCGGATTAGTAGGTCTGGGAGGAATAATACGAGGATTTTGCGAAAAAAAGCTTTCATTACGCGTTTTAATTATACATGGGGCTTTACAATTCATAGCTTTAGCTGATATAGTTAGTTCGATTTATTTATGTATAAAAGTTAAACAGATACCCCAAAAACAAGAATGTTGTGCTACTGACAAACCGTTAAATGACGAAATTGACTGAAAAACAACGAGTAATATATAATCAGAACCCGATTAAAGGAAACAAGCGAAACCACGATCACACTGTCGATCATAGCGTTGAATTTGTCTAGCATAGGTCGAATTCTTCGTACCTTTTTTGCTTGGTTTGACTTAAAAACATTATTCCGGACGTTTTCACGTAATTTGGCGATTGTTCATTAGGCATTAAATCCTAACCCCTAAGTAGCCGTCGCCGAGCTATGTGTTCCTTCTCCGCTCCTTATCGTCATCCATGCGATAAAAAGCGCGCTCCGCATCCATGCTCCGCTTTACGGAATCACATAGCCCGCCTCCTAACTAATAACTCCTAAATCCTAATAAAAGGTGTACAATATGAAACTTATAAGCATTGGTTTTGGTAATATGGTTTCCGCTGAGAGGATTATTGCTATTGTCAGCCCTGAATCCGCTCCTATTAAACGTATAATCTCTGACTCACGAGCGAAATCCCGGCTTATAGACGCGACTCACGGGCGGCGCACCCGAGCCGTGATAATCACAGATAACGGAAGTATTGTTTTATCCGCGCTCCAACCCGAAACCGTAGCGGGCAGGCTTACGGTTAAGGATGAAGACTAATTAGGATTTATTAACTATGACAGGTAAATTATTTATCATATCTGCGCCTTCCGGTACGGGAAAAGGTGTGGTAATTAAAAAGGTTTTGGAATTACGCCCTGAGATCGCTTATTCAGTCTCGGCTACTACACGTGCCCCGCGTGAGGGTGAGATAGATGGTTCTTCTTATTATTTTGTTTCCCGTGAAGATTTTAGCAAAATGATAGAAGCAGACCGGCTTTTAGAATATGCGGAATATGTGGGGGAGTTCTACGGCACACCAAGAGCGCCTATAGATAAACTTTTAGCTGACGGAAAATGCGTTATTTTAGAGATAGAAGTTCAAGGCGCAAAACAGATAATGGCATTAAAACCTGACGCTGTATCAATTTTTTTGGTTCCGCCAAGTGAGCAAGAGCTTGAACGCCGCCTTCGCGGACGCGGGACAGATACTGAAAGTAAGCTTGTTTCCCGTCTTCAGACGGCCAAACGGGAACTTCTCAATAAAGAGCTTTACAAATACATTGTCGTCAATGACAAGATTGAACGCGCGGCAATGGAAATTGTGGAAATAATAAAGAGAGAGGAATTAACATAATATGCTTTATCCATCACTTACGAGCTTGCTCGAGCAAGTCAACAGCCGTTATCTGCTTGTGAACATCATCGCCAAAAGAGCGAGGGATATTTCTGCCAAACAGTATTCGGACGAAGAACCACGCGATGAAAAAACTGTATCGAGAGCAATTCAGGAAATCGCGGCAGGCGACCTCCGCGTTACATTCCCTGAAGATGTACTCATTTAGTAAAAGTGGAAAAGATTGCAAAAATCGTTGTTTCTGCCGCAACATTCCTGATTGATAGACCGTATGATTATAAGATACCGGAAAAACTCATTGGCCATGCGGTTCAGGGCAGCAGAGTGCTTGTGCCTTTTGGTAAAGGAAACAAAACCACAGAAGGCGTTATCCTCGCGCTTGCGGAAGGCAGTGGTACACAAAGACTGAAATCCATCGATTCCGTTTCTGATAATGAGCCGCTTTTTTCTGCCGCTGATTTAAAGCTTGCGCTGTGGATGAGCGACAGGTTTTTCTGTACCGTCTTTGACGCGCTGCGGCTGATGTTACCTGCGGTAATGTGGTCGGGTAACGAACCGGGAACGCCCCGCGCAAAAACAATCAGTTACGCAAAATTACTTATCACTAACAGTGAAGCGATAAGTATATC
>Ga0099364_10011175_pt1 | contig 12287 bp, 11 predicted proteins | sample TergutTh196P3_FD_73070 | JGI IMG/M metagenome (GOLD analysis project Ga0099364, IMG submission 73070) | Microcerotermes parvus P3 segment gut microbial communities from Pointe-Noire, Republic of the Congo - Th196 P3 | ecosystem: Host-associated > Arthropoda: Insects > Digestive system > Gut ...
ACCATGGACTATCTCGAAAAACAACCGGCGGTGGATTACCAAGGCGTGAGACGGATGACGATTAAGAAATAAAACCAATGAAGGGTTCCATAAAAGAATTATCAGAATTTTCCTGACCACTGATAACTGATAACTGATAACTATTCCGTACCTTTGCACCATTTATTTAGAAATGAACAGAACAGACAGGCAAAACGATTTTCTGCAATGGATCATAGGAATAGGTGATTTGATCTTCCTAAATCTCTTATTCTTTGTGATTTATTATGAAATGAACAGCATGTACACAAGAGCGATTGCACACAATTTGAAAGAAGTCGTTCTATTGCTTAATTTCTGTTATTTCTTTGCACTTTATTTTATCCCGATCAAAATCCATTTATCGGTTGTCTTTCTGGAAAAGATTGTACAGCGGTCGTTTACGTTGATTACATTTCAGACTTTCCTTTTTGGGACATGCCTGATATTTCTCAATGCAGGAAACGACTTAGCCACCTTTCTTGTTGTGTATTACATTTCCATGATTCTCGGTTTTTCCATTTGGCGCGTATTGCTTCGCGTCATTGTTAAAGTATATCGACGAAAAGGATACAACACCAAAAACATTATTATTATCGGCGCCGGGAAAAACGGGATGGAAGTATACCGCGTAATAAAAAACGATCTTTCCTACGGATTCAATGTACTTGGATTTTTCGACGATAACGAAAGGTTAAGCGATATACTGCCGAATTATCTAGGTAGGATTGATGAAATGGAAGCATACACGCAAAGCCATGCAGTAGATGAAATCTATTGTACAATCCCCGGAACAAACAGTGAAAAAATACCCGAACTGCTCGCATTTGCCGAAAAAAATATGATTCGATTCTATATCATCCCCGAATTTTACAGAAATGTAAAAAAGAGTATGATATTGGAAATCATGGAGTCAATCCCCTTGTTATCCATCCGGAACGAACCCTTGCAATCACCCTACAACCGGATTATGAAGCGGACATTCGATATTGTGTTTTCTGTACTGGTATTGGTTTTCTGTTACCCTCCTTTATATTTTATAGCCGGCTTTCTTATCAAAGTAAGTTCTCCCGGCCCTATCCTGTTCAAACAAAAACGAACGGGTATCTATGGAGAGATTTTCGAGTGTTACAAATTCAGGACAATGATGATCAACCGCGAAGCCGATTCGAGACAAGCCATCAAAGATGACCCCCGAACAACGAAAATAGGCAATTTTCTCAGGCGCACCAATTTGGATGAGTTTCCGCAGTTTATGAATGTCATGTTGGGCGATATGTCGGTCGTAGGTCCCCGACCGCACATGCTGATGCATACGGAACTGTATTCCCAACTGGTAGACAAATACATGGTACGCCATTTGGTAAAACCGGGTATTACGGGATGGGCGCAGATTACAGGGTATCGCGGCGAAACGAAAACGCTCGAACAGATGGAAGGACGTGTAAAACGCGATGTATGGTATTTGGAAAACTGGTCGTTCTTTTTGGACCTGAAAATTATTTTTGTAACAATTATTAATATGTTTAGGGGAGAGAAAAACGCTTATTAACAGATATTTTTTATTCTGTTTCTCTTTTTTCCCTTATATTTGCACCGGATTATGGGACGAATCATTGCGATTGATTACGGAAGGAAACGTACCGGATTAGCGGTTACGGATACGCTACAGATAATAGCCAACGGTCTGACCACTGTTCCGGGCGGAGAGGTTGTTAGTTATTTAACGAACTATGTTTTAAATGAATCGGTGGATTTTTTTATTGTAGGTTATCCGAAACAAATGAACAATGAACCCTCTGAAAATATGAAATATATCGAGGCATTTGTCAAACATCTGAGCAAGGCGATTCCCGGTATCCCGGTAAGATATTACGACGAACGTTTTACATCAGTCCTGGCGCAACAGGCCATGATTGACGGAGGACTGAAGAAAAAGAAACGGCGGGATAAAGGATTGATAGACGAAATCAGCGCTGTATTGATTCTTCAAAATTATTTGGAAAGTACGAAGTATAACAAACTATGATATTACCGATTTATACATACGGCCAGCCTGTGTTGCGGGAAAAAACGGAAGTGATTGATGAAAATTATCCGGATTTGAAGCAACTCGTTCATGATATGTTCGAAACGATGTACAAGGCAGAAGGAATCGGGCTGGCAGCGCCACAAATCGGTCTTTCTATCCGACTGTTTGTGATCGATGCCCATGCCCTGGCAAAGGATTATCTGGAATGTAAACATTTTAAACGGGTGATGATTAATCCTGAAATCATTGAAAAAAAGGATGAAACGATTGCTCTTGAAGAAGGTTGCCTGAGTTTCCCCGGAATTCACGAAAAAGTAACCCGCTCGACCGGAATCAGGGTAAAATACCGGGACGAAAATTACCAACCGAAAGAAGAAATATTGGAAGGATTCGCCGCCCGCGTAGTGCAACACGAATGTGATCATTTGAACGGTCAGGTGTTGATTGACAGCATCTCGCCTATTCGCAAACAACTGAATAAAGGAAAATTAAAGAACATTATCAAAGGAACGGCCAAATGTTCATATCGAATCAAAGCGGTAAAGAAATAATCAAAAGTATCAGACTATTTCTTCTTTTTCAACTGTGTATGTTGTCATTAACGGCGCAGGTGAATACCGATCGCGTAATGGCTATCGGACGCAATGCCCTTTATTTTGATGATTATATTCTTTCTATCCAGTATTTCAATCAGGTTATCAGGGCCAAACCCTGGCTGGCAGAACCTTATTTTTATCGTGCTATAGCCAAAATCAGTCTTGACGATTATAAAGGCGCTGAAGAAGACTGTTCGTTGAGTTTGGCACGAAATCCTTTTTTGTCGTTGGCGTATTATGCCCGTGGTATAGCCCGGCAAAATATGGAAATGTATGAGTTGGCCATTCAGGATTATACAAGAGGGTTGGAACTGCGCCCTAATGATCGTCCCATGATGTCAAATAAAGCGATTGCATACATCCAGCAGAAAAAATATTCCGATGCCGAAACAGCATTGGAAGAATTGATACAAGCCTATCCCAAATACTCTTTTGGCTATCTTACACGCGGTACCATGTACATAGAAAAAGGCGATACCGCGCTTGCGTTGAACGACTACGATAAAGCCATCGAAATTGACCCGTACTATGCCCCATGTTACGGAAATCGTGCGATTGTCCTGTTCCAAACCAACAGACTGCAGGAGGCTTTAACTGACCTGAACGAAGCCATCCGACTGAACACACGCGAAAGCGGCTATTATATCAACAGAGGGTTGGTACGCTACCACCTGAACGACCTGCGCGGAGCAATGGCCGATTACGATCAGGTTGTTTCGATGGATAGCCGAAACCTGATTGCCCGTTTCAACAGAGGGTTATTGCGTTTTCAGGTAGGCGACAACAACCGAGCAATCGAAGATTTTGACGTAGTCATCGAAATCGAACCGGATAATTATATGGCTTACTATAACCGCGCCCTGTTAAACCATGAAACAGGCAATTACCGTGGCGCCGTAAGCGATTTTGATGTAGTATTGAATCAATATCCGAATTTTATGCCGGGATACCTGAGTCGATCTGAGGCCAAAAGGCAACTAAACGATCTCGTCGGCGCCGACCACGATTACTGGACGGCCTTCGAATTGGACGAACAAAACAGAAGAGGCGAAAGACCGGTAGCAACGACAGGCAATGATTCGCAGGATGATGATCAAAGCGAAGAAGACAGAACACGCGAGCAATCCGATAAAAACATCGCTAAATTCAATCGCTTGGTAGTGTACGACAAAGAAGAACAGGAACGAAACAGATACCAGAGTGAAGTTCGCGGACGCGTACAGGACAGGAATGTTCAGATAGACATCGAACCTTCTTTCATCCTGAGTTATTACGAAAAAGAAAATCAGGTAACAAATGTTGTTTACTATGATAGATCGGTGGAAGAATTTAATACACGCATGGTACTCTCATGGAAAATATTGCTTACCAACCGCGAAGCAGCATTAACCGAAGACCAGATCGCATCTCATTTTGAATCGATTGATGACTTATCGGCAAAAATCGAAAGAGAACCCCGTAATGCAGATTATTTCTTCGGAAGAGGCATTGATTTTACACTTGTACAGGATTTTACCGAAGCAATCACGAATTTTGATCAGGCAATTCGCATCAATCCGTCCTATACGCTGGCTTATTTCAACCGCGCAGCTGTTCGCTACAAACAAATGGAATACAACCTTTCATTGGTTTCATCGACACCCAACGACCAAAATACATTGAGTTTTCTTTCCGGACAAGGAAATAATGCTTTTTCTTCAACGTCTTCTTTCACCCCCAATGAACTGTTGAGAGAATCAAGAGATGTAAGATTAAATGATTATGAAATGATTCAACGTGATTACGACATTGTCATTCAGCAAAACCCCGACTTTGTTTACGCGTACTATAACAGAGCGAACATTCGCTACACCCTTCGCGATTTCAGGGCGGCCGTAACCGACTATAACGAAGCCATCTTACGCGACCCCGAATTTGCCGAAGCCTATTTTAACCGTGGCTTATCCCGCTTATGGTTAGGCGATGTGGATCGGGGCATAGCCGACCTGAGTAAAGCCGGCGAATTAGGCATTATGAATGCATACAGTATCATTAAACGGATGACAGCGCCGAATTAAGCGATTGATAATGGAAATTCATCAAAAAAAACTGAAAACTGAAAACTAATTCGTATCTTTGCACCCTGATTTTCAGATATAACATATAAATAAAATGATAAAAATAACATTTCCGGACAATTCGGTCAGAGAATATGTAGCAGGTATCACTCCGTTGGAAGTGGCGAACGATATTAGTTCACGCTTGGCAGAAAGTGTGCTGGCAGCGAAGGTAAACGATGAACTATGGGATTTATGCCGCCCTGTCTTACAGGATGCTACCATCCAACTGCTCAAATGGGAAGACGAAGAAGGCAAACATGCGTATTGGCATTCGAGCGCCCATTTGATGGCTGAAGCGTTGCAAGAGTTATATCCTGATATTAAATTCGGCATCGGGCCGGCCATTGAAAACGGTTTTTACTACGATGTGGATCTGGGGGAAAATAAGATTACCGACAGCGATTTTGCCGTGATTGAAGCCAAAATGTTTGAATTGGCCGGACAAAAAGAAGAAATCAAAAGACAGGAGATAGCCAAAGTTGATGCGTTGAAACTGTTCGGCGACAGGAGCGAAATATATAAAACCGAGTTAATCGGCGAATTGGAAGACGGGCAGATTACAACCTATACGCAAGGAAACTTTACCGATTTGTGCCGTGGGCCGCATCTGCCGGATACTTCCTATATCAAAGCCATCAAAATACTGAGCGTGGCAGGCGCCTTTTGGCGGGGAGATGAAACGCGCAAACAACTGACCCGTATCTACGGAATAACATTCCCCAAAAAGAAGTTATTGGATGATTACCTTGTTTTTCTCGAAGAAGCCCGGAAACGCGACCACCGCAAAGTAGGAAAAGAATTGGGATTATTCACCTTCTCCAATTCCGTTGGCCCGGGTTTGCCGTTATGGATGCCTCGTGGCACCAGATTACGTTTGAAATTGGAAGATTTCCTGAAGCGGATCCAGAAAAAATACGGATACGAACAGGTAATGACGCCGCATATCGGAGGAAAACATCTATACGTCACATCTGGCCATTATGAGAAATACGGCAAAGATTCGTTCAAACCGATTCATACCCCGCAGGAAGGCGAAGAATTTCTGTTAAAACCGATGAACTGTCCGCACCATTGCGAAATATACAAGGCATTCCCCAAGTCATACAAAGACTTACCCATACGTTATGCCGAATTTGGCACAGTTTACCGTTACGAACAAAGCGGCGAATTGCACGGACTAACCCGCGTGCGGGGTTTCACGCAGGACGATGCCCATCTGTTCTGCCGTCCCGACCAGTTAAAAGAAGAATTTCAAAAAGTAATGGACATCGTCTTCATTATTTTTAAATCGCTTGATTTTGAGAATTTTGAGGCGCAAATTTCCTTACGGGACCCGAACAATAAAAACAAATACATCGGATCGGATGAAAACTGGGAAAAAGCCGAAGAAGCCATCATTGACGCCTGCCGCGAAAAAGGCCTCCCCGCCAAAATCGAACTCGGCGAAGCCGCTTTCTATGGCCCCAAACTCGATTTTATGGTCAAGGATGCGATCGGACGCCGCTGGCAGTTAGGCACCATTCAGGTTGACTACAACCTGCCCGAACGTTTCGACCTCGAATATACAGGCGACGACAACCGCAAACACCGTCCGGTGATGATCCACCGTGCACCGTTCGGCTCGATGGAACGTTTTGTCGCTGTGCTGATTGAACATACAGGCGGTAAATTCCCATTGTGGCTCACTCCCGATCAGGTAGTTGTGATGCCGATAAGCGAGAAATTCAATGAATATGCGTATCAGGTCGCCGCTCAGTTGGAACAGCAGGAAATCCGCACGACTGTTGACGACCGGAATGAAAAAATCGGACGTAAAATTCGCGACAATGAATTGAAAAAAATACCCTATTTGCTTATCGTAGGAGAAAAAGAAACAGAAAACAATGAAGTTTCTGTAAGAAAACAGGGCGAAGGTGATATTGGTTCAATGAAAATTACTACCTTTGCATCGTTTTTAACTTCCGAAGTAGAAGAAATGATGAATCGGTGGGAAAAGGAACAGAACAAATGATACGAATTAAAAGGGAGGATATATATTTTTTGAATGAGAAACGACCAGGTTAAGGAATTATACAGGATCAATGATCAGATTCGGATTCCCGAAGTGCGTATCGTCGGCGAGAACATCACCAACGGTGTGTATCTGACAACGAAAGCCTTACAAATGGCTGAAGATATGGGATTAGACCTTGTTGAAATTTCCCCGAATGCAAATCCTCCTGTCTGCCGGATAACAGACTATCAAAAGTTTCTTTATCAGCAGAAAAAGCGGCAAAAAGAGCAAAAAGCAAAGTCCGTGAAGGTGGTAGTAAAAGAAATCCGATTTGGCCCTCAAACCGACGATCATGATTACAATTTTAAACTAAGGCACGCCAAAGGGTTCTTAGAAGAAGGAGCGAAAGTAAAAGCCTATGTGTTTTTCAAAGGCCGATCCATTCTTTTCAAAGAACAGGGAGAAATCCTGCTGCTCAGGTTTGCAAACGATTTGGAAGATTATGGCAAAGTGGAACAAATGCCTCTTTTAGAAGGAAAACGGATGATTATCATGTTGTCGCCTAAAAAAACAGGCGGCTCGAACAAACCGGCTCCTGCTAAAATAGTCCCTACCCCACAATCTTCCTCCGGTCAAAAACAGGAAAAAAAGTAAAGAGATATATTTCTCAGATTATTAATATTTTAAAATTAAAAAAACATGCCAAAGATGAAGACTAATTCCGGTGCCAAAAAGAGGTTCGCCCTTACCGGAACAGGGAAAATCAAAAGAAAACATGCTTATAAAAGTCACATTCTGACGAAAAAGACTAAAAAGCAAAAACGCAACCTGACTCATTTCAGTTTGGTTGCAGACGCAGACGTAAATAATGTAAAGCATTTACTCTGCTTAAAATAATTTATTACAAACAAGAGTGTTCTAACAATTTTTATTAACCGAATGTTCCAGCACCAAAGATCATCAAACAGATGGCGCTGACGTTCAAAAATTCAAAATTATGCCAAGATCAGTAAATCATGTTGTTTCGAGAGCAAAAAGAAAACGGATTTTGAAACTTACGAGAGGATATTACGGCGCTCGTAAGAATGTGTGGACAGTAGCCAAAAACACATGGGAAAAAGGGTTGACGTACGCCTTTCGCGACCGTCGCAACAAAAAACGCACTTTCCGTGCGTTATGGATTCAGCGTATCAATGCGGCTGCGCGGCAGGAGGGTCTCTCCTACTCCCGCCTGATGGGCGCCTTGCGCGAAGCAGGCGTTGAAATAAATCGCAAGGTACTGGCCGATTTGGCCATGAACCATCCGGAAGCCTTCAAAGCGGTTGTCAGTAAAATAAATCAAACGACTTAGTGTAGTTCGTATTGTTGAACGTAAAAAATGGGATTGGAGGTCTTAATAGTCAAAATCCAATATCATTAAGTTCACAAAGATTTTTCACAAAGGACACAAAGAATTGAATATTAATATTTTTGATTTTGTGTTCTTTGTGGTATCTTTGTGTTCTTTGTGGTTAAAAAAATTTTCAAGTCAGCCATTTTTTTACAAAATCAGGTAAAGTTTTAATTTTTTTTGCCCAAAAATTTGCATCATTCATTTATCTTGACTATATTTGCATTGGAAAGAATGAGTGAGCCGCATTTGTTCGATTGGGAAACTCATCAGAAAAAAATAAAATTCCGAGACAAGCGCTTACTGCCAATGGCGGGCCGCATCCTGCGAAGGAATGTTTCGACACGGCGGATTACAACGGTAGCTAAGGCACTCAAAACCTGTCAAACGGAGTTTGTTCATATCCACGGTGCGGCTTCTTATAATTGAAGGTGTCCGATTTTCGGACACCTTCTTTTATTTTATGAGGCGAGAAAAGGCACTCAATTTTTATCTCCTTCCTCCTCCTTAGGTTCAGCCGTATACCCGATTTTCTTAAATGCAGCAACCAAATTTTCTTGCGTTGTTCTGTCCGTACGATACGTTACCTGAACTGTTTTGGAAGGTAACTCACATTTAAGATCAGTCACTCCTCTCTCAAAAGCAATATTTTTCTCAATCTTTGTCACACAATTTTCACACTCCATGTTCACTACAAAAGTGACAGTCTCGCGCGTGTTCCTCCGATCCTCCTGCGCAAATGCCGCTGAAAAGGCATATATTACACAAATCAAAATCAATAAAACTCGTTTCATAATTGTTATATTTTAAAATATTATTTTTCATTAACCATTATCTATTAGTATCGTTCCAAATTAAATCGAAACCCCGCATAAATTTTCCGTCCGTGTACAGGCCCCCAAATCATGGTTGCGTCAAAATTCTCTTCGCGCGGATTAACGGCATCGACAACCGGCAAATCCTGTACAAAGTTAAACAAATTTTCCGAACCAACATACACCGACCACTTCCGAAAATATTTTGTTATTTGCGCATTCCAGAGTGTGAACGACTTATAATTCGGGTTCCACAGTGGATTGTCCGTATCCGGAGTCGGCATCCGGCCTCCTCCGTTGATTTGAGCAGTTAAGTCGTACTGCCATTTTTTTAACCGAGTCTGATAAGAGGCCGTAACCAATCCTTTGTAATCATTCAACAGCGGTTTTTTGAGCAACGAAGTGACGCCTTCCGCATTACGATAGTCGGTTTTTGAATCCGTATACCGGTAAGCGGCCGTCAGTGTAAGCCCCCTAAGCGGAAACGGATAAGTCGCTTCAATCTGAAAACTGTTCGAGTATGATTTCCCTGTCAGGTTATAAAAACTTACGGCATGCGGATCGCTGTCCATATCGACTACAACCTGTTTCAGAAAATTCGTATAATACCATTCCGCATGTAATGTCAACTCTTTACCAAACAAAGGAATATAAAACGAAAAGTTTAAACCCGTATTCCACGCTTCTTCCTGATTCAGTTTGTCGGCAATGTCAATCTTCCGGCTACTGGCAAACAAAAAGTTGTTTTCCGCCAGAATATTGGCTGTACGAAATCCTTTTCCGACAGAAGCGCGCAGATGAAACCATTCAAACGGATTATACTTTAAATGTACGCGTGGCGTAACAAAAAGATCATGCATCGAACTGTAATCTGCACGAACGCCGACTAACAAAATAAACTTATCTTGCAGGTTATAAGTGTATTGTATATAAGCGCCCGGTACAAACTCAGTCCGGTTAAAAATATTTCGTTCCTGATTTTGGGTCAGATTTTCATCAAATCCGTCATAATTCATACTCAAACCGGCACTCAAACTGTGTAAAGGAGTAAATTCCCTTTCATACAACAGGCTGGCATACAAATTGTTTTGATATACGTTGTAAAGTGTCCGGTCATACTTGGACAGTTGTTCGTGATACGATCCTGAAAGTATCAGCGCCATACTTTCCACTTTCTCCGCATCAATAATATACGCCTGTTTCGTATAACCTTCTACCCTGTTGGTATTTAATTGTATCCGGTAAGGATCTGCCAAATCATGGTGATGCGTTTCCTGTCCGCCGGTGCGATCTTCGTGCAAATAACGTACCCCATATTGAGCGATATAATTATTTGACCGGTGCGACCAGCGATTCATCAGATTAACCTGTTCGGTCAACGGCATATCAAGAAAACCGTCTCCATTGGCGTCATGCTGGTTGGCATCTCTCGAATAATGCACAAACAATCCGGTAGATACATTTTCATTCAGATGCCAGGACGCATCTGCATTGCCTTCATATCTTCCGGCATCGCTGGTAAAGAGATTGGCAGAAAAAATATCAGCCGTTTGCGGTTTTTTAAACTCCACATTGATTTGTCCGGCCAGGGCTTCGTATCCGTTTTTTACCGACGAGGTACCTTTCGACACCTGAATGCTTTCCATCCATGCCCCCGGTATATAATCCATTCCGTATAAGGAAGATGCTCCCCGGAAATTCGGATAATTCTCAGTCAGCATCTGCACATACGTGCCCGAAAGTCCCAACAGTTTGATCTGTTTGGCGCCGGTAGCCGCATCTGCATACGACACATCGACCGAAGGGTTTGTCTCAAAACTCTCTGCCAGATTACAACATGCTGCACGACATAATTCCTCAAAAGAGATCCGCTGGGTTTGTATTACAGCTATCCGGGAAGTAATGGTTCCAATCTGCCGCTCGGTGACAACCACCTCATCCAATTCGATATCATGTTGAAGTATAATCCTTAGCGGTTCGTTGGTTGATTCCACATGCATTTTCCATGTGGTAAAGCCAATAAAACTAACTGCAAGTATATCTTCACCTTCTTTTTGATCAAGCTCAAAATAACCGTTTTTATCAGAAGTTGTCCCCCTTGATGTCTTTTCCCAATACACATTAGCGCCTACCAATGGCTGATTGGCATCATCATATACATATCCTTTTATTTTTCCATCTTCGGCAAAAACAGAAGAAGAAAAAAATAGCGAGGCTATAAACCATATAAATATTTTGTATTTCATTGTTACTTTTTTGATTAAACATATAATAAACCACTAAAAATGATAGCAGTTCAAGTATACGGAACCGAACATGCGTCCTTTTCGTTCGATCAAATCAAAAGAGTATTCAAAAGAGAGAGATAAGCCTGAGGAGATAAAAAAGGAGGTCCCGACGAACTTTCGTACGTCTTATCTTTTACAAATGGAGAAGAAACAGTCAAGACATCCGGTAATTGCATCGCTGATAAATTATAACTATCTGGTTCCGGATTAGACATTGAAGTCCTTGAAGTGTTCCAATCATATGCAATGCGAGACAGGAAACAACACATTTCGTGCGAATGACCGGCATAATCCATACCCGATTCCTTGGAATTCATTTCATCATGTTCATGATGGTGAACCCCACAGCAAACGCCTTCGATTATTCCTTCAATGCCTGCTGATTGACAGTCATTACAACAAAAGAAAGCCACATTCATCCCAGCCCCCCCGTAAAAAATCAAGGCGGCCATGAAAAATACAATCGGATATGTACACACTCTCCTCATTCTAATGCAAAGATATGAATAATTTTCAACATATCATCGTCGTTAATATTATTTAACATATTATTTGATATGATAATTGCTTGCTGTTGTAAAAAAATAACTATCTTTGCTCAAAAAACAAATAAATAACTCTAAATTAAGAACATATAATGAAAAAGACGATTCTGCTTTGTTTTGGTTGCGTTTTCGCATTCGTAATGTCTTCGGCTCAGGAGACGGAGAACTGGACCCGGTTCCGTGGTCCTAATGGTCAGGGTATTTCCAAGGCAACCGGACTTCCGGTGAGTTGGAGTTCCAAAGAAAATATCGCCTGGAAAACAGATATTCCGGGTGAAAGTTGGTCATCGCCTATTGTGTGGAACGACCATGTTTTCCTGACTACAGCGACGGAAAACGGCAGAAGTTGCCATGTCATTGCCATCGATCGCAAAACCGGCAACATCCTATGGAACAAGATGGTATTTACACAGGAACCGGCACAAAACAGACATGATCTGAATTCATACGCCACCCCCACGCCTGTTACAGACGGGATACATGTTTTTGCTGTTTTCAGTGGCGGTAGTTT
>Ga0099364_10011176_pt1 | contig 12287 bp, 13 predicted proteins | sample TergutTh196P3_FD_73070 | JGI IMG/M metagenome (GOLD analysis project Ga0099364, IMG submission 73070) | Microcerotermes parvus P3 segment gut microbial communities from Pointe-Noire, Republic of the Congo - Th196 P3 | ecosystem: Host-associated > Arthropoda: Insects > Digestive system > Gut ...
GCCCGTTCGACAACATGCGAATGAGCCGGAGCAACGAGGTCGTCCGGGACTTTGGCGAGGCGAAAGAAAACCTTTGGATAGGACATTCGACGCAGGTAATGCGTGACCATTATTTCCGGCTATCGGACGATGATTTTTTGGATGCTGCGGGCAAATTGGATGACCAAAATTCCCATGCAGAATCCCATGCAAAACCGACTGGAATGGACGGGAAAATGGAGTAAAATAGGGATTGGACAACCAAGTAGAAATTCTGTTTGGTGCCGTATTTTCAGGCATGTAACTGCTTTTTAGGCGTGAAACGGCATGCTCGTGAAAATAATGGTCAAGCCCGTATAAGGTTCGATGTCGCTGCCGACAACCGAATTTGCACCAATGATCGCTCCATTGCCGACTTGGATGCCCGGCAGTATCGTTGCGTTTTGTCCAATCCATACGTCGTTACCGACAATCGTGTCTCCCTTAATCGGCATGTCCGAAAGCGGCGGAACATCCTGTTCCCAGCCCTCAAAAATATAAAACGGAAACGTACTCACGGCATTCATTTTGTGATTTGCACCATTCATAATGAATTCCACACCCTTTGCAATTTGGCAGAATTTGCCTATGATCAATTTGTCGCCGTAAAAGTCGTAATGATGCGTAACATGCTTTCCAAAATCTTCGTCGCTAAAATACGAAAAGTCGCCGACAATGATATTCGGACGTGTGAGAGTCGGCTTGATGTATGTTACCGAGTGTCCTTTGAGCGGAAACTTCACGTTAGGGTCGGGTAAGTTGCTCATGGCGTGTTGTATGTCGAAGGCACCGGTAATGGCATTGTACGGCTTGCCGTTTCCGCCGTCAAGGTAGTGTGAAAATGAGGTTTTATTTTGCGATGCCGATTCAGCAGGACCAATCGGGCGCATCGGATTGGACAAATGCAACCAGTAACGGGCAATCGCTTGATTACGCAGGGAACGATTGAAGAAAATATCGTCCACCTGCACCATGAGAAAAGAGGCCTGGCTGACAAACTGTTCGAAGGCACCAAAAAATCAACGAAACTTTCGGCGGAGGAATTGATCGGGATTTTGCGGGCATAGGCATTGCTTTTATCAACGAAAATGCTAAAATGTCGGGCGTTTATTCTCTAACCTCCGTCAAGGAAGATACCATTATGGCAAAAGCCGAAACCGCGAAACCGCTTACGAAAACCGAAATCATTGCCAACATCGTCGCCGCCACAGAGTTGCCGAAGAAAGATGTGACCGCCGTCCTAGATGCCCTGACCGAAGAAATCAAAAAGAGCTTCGGCAAGAAGGGTGCCAAGGCATTTGTGCTGCCGGGATTGATTAAGGTTGATCTCAAGCAGGTCAAGGCACAGCCCGCCAAGAAGGGACTCAAGAATTCGCTGACGGGCGAAACTTATGATCGGCCTGCCAAGCCTGCCCACAAAAAGATTCGCGTTCGGGCACTCAAAGCCCTCAAAGAACTTGTCTGATCGTCGGAGGAAACATGAAATTTCGGCAGTACATTCCTGCGATGGATGCCCGGACCCGCCAAGCGATCATTGGTGCATACGGTACGGAGCCGCGTCCGGTTGACGATGAAATGGCAAACTTTACCGTTGCCTACGAAATCCATGCAAAGAATCGCCGACCGTTTTACCACGTCTATCCCGGTGTGACAGCCGCCATGCTTCGGCTCGGAATTGAGAAAATTGACATTTCTGAAGTCCGTCCACCGGTTAATGGACCGGCATTAGAGTTCGCAGAAGGGCATTTTCTTAAAGGTGGACATCTCGATATAACGGGCATGCTGATAGTTGATATGGACAATCTCTTGCTCGTCGAATTTGTTTATACCGATAATCAACGGGGCTACTTCAAATTTCCACGAGAGCATCAGACGGTACTTGATTGGCTAAAAGCAAAGTCTCCTGTTGAGCAAACTCTCATGACACAAACCATGCAAATTGTTTTCGGTATTTGCATGATTTCCCAGTCGGACACGGACTTGATTAAGCCGCTAGTGCTCAATCGAGATAAGGAAAAGTTTGATTCGACAGGTGATGTAAAACTCATCGAACGAGCAAGGCGCAACGGAGTCCATGGTTGGGATGTTGGACGTGACATTCCGACTTTGGAAGAGATGGAGGCTTTACGCCAACAGGGGGAATCAGGACGGAAGTCTCCCCACTGGCGGAAGGGGCATTTTGCGATCCGTCGTACCGGCGAAGGGCGTGCGAACTCTACTGTTGTTTGGATCAAGGAGTCTTTTGTCAACAAAAATCTGCTGCAAGAAGTGCCGCACGGCTACCACGATAAAGAAAAGGCAGATGTTCGCTGATTCGCTACCCTACACAATGGGGTAAAGGAACTGCCGCCGACTTCGTTCTGCTACTGGGGATACGCTCTAAACGAAACAGATATGCAACTCATTTCTTGCGGAAAGACCACGAGATCGCCATGGCCAAGGCGATGCTCTTTAACGCAACTGTTCGATTTCTGGCAACGAAAGGCCAGTTGCCTCTGCTATCGTTGCTATAGGAACCCCAAGCCGTTTGAAATTTTGGGCGGTTTCGATCTTTTCTATTGCTCGTCCTTCCTCATACGCACCGCCGAGGAGCAACTGTTGCTCATCCAAGAACCGCTGCCTCGCCTTCACCTTCTCCTGCATTGCCGGATCAGATGAAAAACGCTTAAACTCCTCATACGCCGCATGTACCGGCGGACAATCCTGTAACATTGTACTCATCTCGCTCTCCTCCAATTTTTCACCAAATGCCCAAAATTGCATCCATCTTCGCATATCCAAGCCAAACTGATCCAGTCCCGAAAAATTGTGCCGTATCAAATCGCCCAAACGCAGGACATGCATTTGACAATGCTCAGAAAACTTCACATCAGGATTTTCCCGCGACCGCAGTTCAAATACGGCATGTAGCCGTTCTAACAACGGGAATATCGGAAACTCCGCAATGATAATACTTCGTACCGGACGGAGCATCGTGTAAGGCTGTCCCCGCTGCAACTGCGAACCGTACTTGCCGCCCCAGTAGTACAGCATCCGCTCGCAAAAGTTCGTGTGCTCTTCACGCTGGATTTCTACATTATAAAATGCCTTCGAGGCATCTTCAACCCAGACATCGAGCCGAACCTCTTTATCGCTGGGATACTCTTGGATGTTGAATGGATTTTGCACGGTTGCCTTGAGAACCGGCGGTTGCCCGATGTCGGTCATCACGCCGCTCAGTAGCGAACGCAGGATGGGTTCATTATGACGGCCAAAGAATAGGAATAGCAAAGCCGCCGATTACGGTCAGTTGAAATCTGCGGCACATCGGTTACGATCTGACGGTATGGCAGTTTTTACGGGATTTGGCAATATGCCTGGTAAACTGCCTGGGATAACCGAAAAAGTGTTATGTTTATCGGAGATTCTCGCATATTGCCGGTTGCCAAAGAGGGCTGACGCCTCCGGCTCGTGCACTAATGCCCTTGACTCCTGCGAAACACCTGGTACAATGGCGCCAAATCGGGAGCAGTTCTGTTTGCTGCAAATGCCCGAATGCCTTCCAAAAGGACAAGATTCTTTCTTGAATGCCCTGCCGGTTCGGTTTCATACGAACTCGGTGCCTTGTAATTTTGGACAAATACAAAACCGGACACTCCACGTTGCTCTTATCCATTGCGCTACGCTCCATTCCGGCTTTTGCTTACCACGGTTTTCCATGTCAGATTTCCCAATCGTCGTTTTTGATTTTTCCCCCGGGATTGTCAGAAACATTAACCCTTTTTTGATGTACCGGTCAGGTGCTAACGCTGACCGAGCCTTCTCCACAATCACCAACCAGGTGTCTTACCAAACATCTTTTAATTATGCACAAAAAACAGTATAACCCTAACTACCGGAACAATCGCAAATTTCGTCCAGGCGGCGGCGGTGGAAAGCCTCGGCCTGCAACCGATCCTTCTTTGCCTGGTGTGCCGCGAGACCCTGCCGCTGCCGGCGGTCGGCATCATCAGCACCACAAGCCCCGACCCCATCGAGCACCCATCCATATCGAGCCGGGCGATCCCGCTACATACTACAAAGTCTCCGGTGTGCTCGAATTGCATCCCGACGGATACGGATTTTTACGCAATCCAAACAATGACTATACCCGAATCATCACCGACCCCTTCGTGCCGGGCAGCCTCATCGAACGCTACGGCTTCCGCGAAGGCGTCTTTCTGACCGCCATGGTTCAACCCGGCACGAAAACGCAGGGGCCGCGGCTCCGCGAAGTGCTGGACGTCGACGGGATTCCGCCCGATGATTATGCCAATATCCTGCCCTTCGACGAACGGACACCGATCAATCCCGAGGAGTGGCTGCGATTGGAAACCGCTGCCGAACCGCTTACCACTCGGGTTATGGACATCCTGACCCCGCTGGGGAAAGGGCAACGCGCCCTCATTGTCGCCCCGCCGAGAAGCGGAAAAACGATCCTTTTGCAGCATATCAGCCAGGCCGTCGTGAAAAATCATCCCGACGTGAAGGTCATCATTCTCCTGATTGATGAGCGGCCGGAAGAAGTTACGGACTTTCGTCGGGCAGTCGATGCCGAAGTCGTCGCGAGCAGCCTTGATAGGGAAATCGAGTCGCATGTTCGGCTTTCGCAGTTGGTCATCGAACGCTGCCGACGGCTGGCCGAAATGGGCAAAGATGTGTTCCTGTTGATGGATTCGATTACTCGGCTGGCAAGGGCATTCAACAAGCACATCGGCAATTCCGGCAAAACGATGACGGGCGGTGTCGATATTAAGGCGATGGATGTGCCGAAGAAACTTTTTGCGACGGCTCGTGCTTTTGAGGGCGGCGGTTCGTTGACGATTGTGGGAACGGCTCTGATAGATACCGGCAGCCGGATGGATGAGTTGATATTTCAGGAGTTCAAGGGAACGGGCAATATGGAACTCGTTTTGGATCGTCGTTTGGCGGAGATGCGGATTTGGCCTGCGATCGACATAGGGCTTTCCGGGACGCGGCGGGAGGAGAAGTTGTTTCCAGAGGAGATTTTGCGCGGGGCGACGATGATTCGCCGCACGCTTTCATCGCGTAATCCGATTGACGCGATGGAAACGTTGACGACGAAGTTGTCCAAGTTCAACTCGAATGCGGAATTTTTCTATCAATTCCTCAAGGGAGCGAAATCGCAGATTGATTAGAATAGCCTTGTTCGGAAACCGTCATTCCGGCTTGTGCCGGAATGACAAGAGCAAGTCCACTCCAATTCGGGACGCACTAACTTCTACGCCACGTCGCGTTGCACATCCGGCAGCACCACGGAGAACGTCTGCCGCATCGGATTCGCCTCATAATACGCTCTGATGCCCCGAACAACCGTACGCTGCTCGATCTCCGTCAATTCCGGGAAAATAGGCAATGCCAACACCTCCCGACTCGCTCGATACGTCTCCGGCAACGACTCCGGCGCATAGCCCAAACTCTGATAACAGTCCTGTTCGTGCAAGCCGAGCGGATAATAGATTTCCGTGCCGATTTTCTGCTCCATCAAGTTCTTCCGCAGACTATCCCGTTGCCCATCCGGCACGCGAACCGTATACTGATTCCAAACATGTCGGCGATTCGGCAACTGCTTCGGCAGGCCGATAATCTGCTCCAGGCCTGCTTCCATAAACATTTCTTCGTACCGCCGAGCATTCTGTATCCGCATCATCGTCCAGCCTTCGAGGTACTTCAATTTGACGTTGAGCACTGCCGCTTGGAACGAATCCAGCCGCGAATTGATGCCGATAATGCGGTGATAGTACCGCGGTTCCATCCCGTGTGCGTGCAGCAACCGCAATTTCGCGGCCATGTGCTCATTGCGTGTCGTAATCATTCCGCCGTCGCCGGCTCCGCCGAGATTTTTCGTCGGATAAAAACTGAACGTTCCCATATCGCCCCAGGAGCCCGCCCGCCGGCCTTCGAGTTCCGCTCCGATGGCTTGAGCCGCATCTTCGATGACGGCAAAACCATTTCGATATGCCAGCGTGTTGAGGCGGTCCATATCGGCCATCTGACCAAAGAGATGTACGGGAATGATTGCTTTCGTTCGGGGCGTTGCTTTTTGTGCAACGTCATTGGGGTCGAGGTTATAGGATTCGGGTTCGATGTCGACGAAGACGGGTTTCGCCCCGAGTCGGCTGACTGCACTTGCAGTCGCGAAAAACGTGAAACTGGGGACGAGAACTTCGTCGCCGGGGCCGGTTTCGAGGGCCATCAGGGCAAGCAGGATCGCGTCGCTGCCGGACGCACAACCGATTGCGTATTCGGCTTGCGAATACTGGGCGAGGTTTTGTTCGAGAGTTTTGACTTCGGGCCCGAGAACAAAGGCTCCCGAGTCGCAGACTTGCTTGAGCGAGTCGGCAATTTCATCTTTGATGGTTTCGTATTGCCGCTTCAGGTCAAGGAGCGGCACGGAGCGGTGTTCTAATTCTGCCGTTTGGCAATTAAAGTTCCCCTTCATTGGTATTTCGGTTTTGGGTTGGATGTGGCCGATTCGCTTGACCGGTGCGGTAGGGTAAAGATTTTCCAAAAGCGTGTCAAGGGCGAAAATTGGACGCAACCGGGAACGAGCCCCCCGCGATTGTCCGTTTTGGTATAATTAGGAATTGCGATTGGTGTGCATCCTGCCCCACCCCATCACCCACATACCCCATCACACACATGTCGGCATCGCCTCCTTCCAGCCTGATTTGGGATGTCATCCGGTACGGCATCGTTGCCGTCGGGACGGGAGTGCTTATCTGGTTTTACTTTTTCTATACGCCGACCGAATACGTCAGCCGCGAACATACCGGAAGCACACAGGACACGCCGTATATCGTTAAAGTCGCCCGATTCCCCGATCATGCCGATTGGAATCAACTGGCCGAAAGCATTCGGCATCGACTTGACGCCCTCGAACAAACGGATCCCGAAGACATTGTCCGCACTGTGCAATCGGCTTTCCCTGCCGAATTAGCGATTGACCTGGCTGCGGTAGCCCAGGGAGTTGCCATCGACAGTATTGCGGAACTGCTCGAGCAACACGGAATCGAGGATTATCTGATCGAACTCGGAAATTCGGTACGGAGCAAAGGGCAAAAAGGCAAAGACCGCGACAGAGACTGGCTTGTCGGGATTGAAAAGCCGGGCCGGGAATTTTCGGGCATTCACCGAACATTGGCGTTGCATAATCAGAGTTTTGCGACGGTTGGCGATGATGATCATTCCGTAACGGTCATTGCATCGAGTAGTGCGTCGGCGAATGCTTGGGCGTCGGCAATGTTGGTGCTTGGCAAGCAGAGGGGCCGCGAGTTGGCCGAGCAGCAGGGCTTGGCGGTATTGTTTTTATTGCGAAGCGGCGGTGAAATCGAGGAAACGGCATCGAAAGGCTGGGCTGGATTGGCCGCCCGCTAGGAGCGGGGCAACACGCTCTAATACCGGGAAACCTGCCGTAAAAACCAAAAACCGATCAAACCAATGACGGCATTGGCAATCCATACACTCATCGGCGGTAATGTTCCATTCTTCGCCTGCGATAAGCCAAACATCAATAACGGATAATACAAAACCAAAATCGGTAAAAAACACGCAAAGAAACTCGAAAAGAAGTCCGATTTACGCATCCAAATCGCAAGCGGTGCGCCCAGCCACACGAAAAAGAAACAACAAAATCCCGTCGCCCAACGACGCGGCGGCTCGACCGCTAATCGGTCATATCGCGATTGCAGTTGGCGAATTTGCCGTTTGGCCTCCGCAATTTGAGGCGTCATCCACGCATCCACCGAGCCCAGCCCGGCCGCGAATGTCCGATGGGCCGCAATAATCCGCCGTTGCTGTTCGATGAGTTCCGTAGTCCGCTGCATTTCCCGGTTAATCCGATGCAAACTCAAATTAGACGGACGCTCCCTTTTTGTGTCCGGCACAATTTCGGACAGCGGAAATGTAAGTTCCCGACTGCCGCCGACCGCTCTGCCGAACCCGCTGGTTACGCGGAAGTCTTCAAGCGTGATCGTCAGCATATTCGCATTAAAATCTATCGTGATGCGTGCCGACTGGGCTTCAATCGTTGCCGATTCCCGTTTCAGCATAATGGTCGGCTCAATCAGTCGGCGTTGGGCATCGACGCCTTTGACCATAATCGCAATTTGCTTGTCGTCCGTCTCAAAATGCCGGTTTTTCTGGAGTTGGCTAATGAAAATGTTTTCGGCATTTTGATAGAGGACGGCATTGATCCCCTTCGGGCCCCACGTAACGGATATTTCGTTGATTGCAACGCCGAGAAGGCTCACGATAAATGCAATAACATATGCCGGCATTAGGAATGTTCGAGGCGGGATCCCCAGGGCTTTAAGAGCGACGACTTCGTTATTGCCAGACATTCGGGAAAAGAAAATCGTCACGGCCAACAGAAGTGTAACGGGCAGAGAAATGGCAGACATTTCGGCAAAGACGAACGGAATGAGTTGCCAAGTATGGGCCAAGGGGATGTGCCGATCAATAACGACTTGAACGATACCGACGATGAGCAACAGACAGGTGAGGGCCAAAAATCCGATAAGGAAAATGATACCGAGTTCGCGTAAAATGTACCGGACGATGACGTTCATTATGCGGAATTGTCCTGAATTTGACGCGAAAGGTCAAGAGCACTTATTGAAGACGCGTTGATTACAGAGGGCGGCGAGGAAAGCAGCCGCGTTCTCTTGTCCGGCTTGCATCTTACGGCAATCGGGCGACAAGTTTTCCCCCGCCAGGCTCGGTGGATCCAAAAATTCTGGAAAAAACTTATCCGAATTCCAATTTCCCGAATCATCTATAATTGATAAGGCTTACAGCAAAACCGGTCGTCCTAAATGCCAAAATGCTCTCTTTCTGACGGCGGTTTATTTGACATTTTCGTTAGAGCGGGTACAATCACACGCATCCATTCAAGAGGCAGGAGGCTGAAGGTCATCGCGGGCAATCGTACACGGTTGCCGAAGCAGGACGGTTTGCTCAGTCAACCTGCCGCGCTGTCTTTCCGCCCACACTTTCCTCTTGGATACCAGACTTGTACGGAAGCCGTCATTCCGGCCTTTGCCGAAATGACGAATTTGAGGGTTTCCGAACGGGTCGACTATAAAGGTTCTCTCCCCTTTTTGTATCATATTTATGCACACAGTAACGGATTACGGCCACACCCCTACGGACAGACCGCAAAATTGTGATTCCCCAATTCTCGCGAGAATTGCCGAAAAAGTCGGCGAAAAACGATTCGCCCTTTGGTTCGGCCAGGATACCCTCTGCCAACACGAGCCGCAAACCGAAAACACAACGGAGAGGGTCGTGTTCCAAGTCCGCAATCATTTCGCCCTCAATTCAATCCGTCGGCATTGCAGTCCCGAAATCAAGCAAGCCGTCCGGGAAATTTGCGGAAAAGACGTACCCATCGAGTTTGCGGTGCATTCGTCAGCCGTGCCGCCCTGCGATCTGCCCGTCCGCCAGCCAACACTGCGCATCGTAGATGACACGGCTAACATACCCCAAAAAGACAAAAAGCCGACCGGACGGCGTTTCGCCTCGTTGGCAACCTATTTGGAAGGCCTATCGAACCGATTGGCCTGTCGGGCGGCGGATTTGGCCATCAACCATCCGGGAGAAATCAATCCGATTTACATTTTCGGCCCGACCAGCGTCGGAAAAACGCACATCCTCGAGGGTATCTGGTCGGCTGTCCGCAAAAAATCAACCCGCCAACTGCCGCTCTATATGACGGCGGAAAACTTCCTTTCGTCGTTCGTCGAAACGATTCGGTCGGGTTCGGTTCGCGACCGAAATCAAAGTTTCCGCAGCAAATTCAAAGGAATTTCGCATCTTTTGATTGACGATATTCAATTTTTTGCCCGAGCGGAGTCGACGCAGACGGAATTTTTGCAGGTCTTTGACATGCTGCGGAATCAGGGCGTGCAACTCGTTTTTTCGGGAGACCGGCCGCTGAAAGATTTGACGCTGCGGAGTGAACTGCTTTGCCGATTGGAAGCCGGGATGGTCTGCGAAATCAACCTGCCGGAACGGGAATTAGCCCTGCGGATTTGCCAGGCGATGGTCAAGGACCGCGAATTGCCGGTGGATGATGAGGTTTGCCGACTGATTGCTTCGCAATTTGGGGTGCATGCCCGGCAGATTTCGGGCGCGTTGAATCGGCTGCATATGCATTATTTGATGGACAATCGGCCGATTACGCTTGCCGTTGCGGAAAATGTGTTGAGTGATTTGCTCCGATTGAACCGCCGGGACATCCGATTGCAGGATGTTGGCAAGGCGGTTTGCGAGGAATTTGGATTATCTGAGGAAACGTTGCGTTCGAAGAGTCGTGTCAAGCAGATATTGGCTCCGCGAATGTTGGCGATGTGGCTTGCTCGAAAGTACACCCGATCTGCTCTCTCCGAGATTGGCGTGTACTTCGGCAACCATTCGCACAGTTCGGTCATTTCGGCACAGCGGAAGGTGGATCGCCAGATTTGCGAAGATGCAACGCTTGCCGAGTTGGTGCAGAAGATCGAACGGGCACTGGAGTAGTTCGCCGCCCTGCGACGCGATTGACCTGTTCGAAGACTCTCAAAATTTGTCATCCCGGCGAAAGCCGGGAACCAGACATTGCGTGTGATACCAGTTTCTCTGGATTCCGGCTTGCGCCGGAATGACGGTTTCCGAACAAGTAATGACTGCCATATTTTCTCACCTGCCGTTTGACTCTACAAACGCCGTTACATGCCAGAAAACACGGCACCAAACAGAATCTCTACTTGGTTGTCCAATCCCTATTTTACTCCATTTTCCCGTCCATTCCAGTCAGTTTTGCATGGGATTCTGCATGGGAATTTTGGTCATCCAATTTGCCCGCAGCATCCAAAAAATCATCGTCCGATAGCCGGAAATAATGGTCACGCATTACCTGCGTCGAATGGCCTATCCAAAGGTTTTCCTTCACCTCGCCAAAGTCCCGGACGACCTCGTTGCTCCGGCTCATTCGTATGTTGTCGAACGGGCGAATGATAACGGCCAAACCCGCACGCCGTGCTATCGTCTGAAACGGTGCTTCAACTGCCAGCACGTCTTTTGGAAACGTTGGAAAACAAATTCGTTCTCCTTTGTTTCGTCCAGCGAAAAGTGCTTTTCCAATTCCGTCCGCAATTCAGCAAACAACGGAACCACTCGCTCCCGATGTCTTTCGTGCCGTTCTGTTTTGGGCGAACGCACCAAAAATCGGTTTTCCGTCCAGTGAACGTCTGACCATCGCAATTGTTGCAGTTCCGAAGGACACCGCAATCCGCCAATCCTCGCCAACGCAATGATGGTACGCCAGTCCTGATTGGGACAAGCGTCCAACAGTTTTGCATACTCGTCCATGCTGATCATTCGGTCTTTGTCCCGATTGACCATCTTCCCGACCGGAATGTTTTTACCGGGACTTTTGGTTAACCAATCTTGGTCAACCGCCCAATCAAAAACCATCTTGGCCGTCTGCACGTATTTTGCGACGCTACTCGTCGCACACCCGGTAGCCAGCATGGAAGTTTTCCATTCCAGTAGCCTCTCCGCCGTGATTTTGCCTATCAGTTCCGTTGGAGAAAACTGCTTGAAAAAATGTTCCTGACATCGACGATATATCTTCATGGAACTTTCCTTTACATTTGCCTTCTTGTGCCGCAAACACGTGTCCCAAAGTTCTTGGCACGTTTTCGACTTGGTTATGTTGATTAAGCCAGCGTTTGCCAGTTTTGCCTGCAATCCGGCGGGAACAATCGTCCCATTTTTCCGGTAGTAAATCAGTGCCTTCGACGGTCTTGCGACGGTATGTCCGGCTGCTTAAATGAATGGTGTAACGGCGGCGATTTTCGCACCATTGGATATTGCGGTATTGGTTTTGATGGGCGACAATCTTGCCGGATCGTCGGGCAATTGTGAGTGTTGTCGGAAAACAAAAATAATGCAGAAAAAATTTTTCCGAAAAAATCACGCCGCAACCTTTTTATTTTCAAGGAATTATTACATCTGCGGAAATGAGGCAAAGTCTCTCCGGTTAAAAAATTTTCATTTTCAGAGGCAATTTTTCACTCCCCACAACGAAATTTCGTTGTCGATTGCAAAACATACAGGTACCAACATGCCAGAGTAGCAGTGCAATATCGCCCGTTCCTGTCCTTCTATTTCGTTGCAAAATCATCCTTGATAAGGAGATAGGAAGTTACATTCTTGGCACTACGCTTGTTTTTTTCGACGTTTAT
>Ga0099364_10011177_pt1 | contig 12286 bp, 7 predicted proteins | sample TergutTh196P3_FD_73070 | JGI IMG/M metagenome (GOLD analysis project Ga0099364, IMG submission 73070) | Microcerotermes parvus P3 segment gut microbial communities from Pointe-Noire, Republic of the Congo - Th196 P3 | ecosystem: Host-associated > Arthropoda: Insects > Digestive system > Gut ...
GACGGAGTTTATGCTGCGCAAAGTCGCAGTACGCAGAGTGACAGCTAAAAAAATTCAAAATAAAGGGTTTTTAGAGAGGCGGCAAAATAGAAATAGACTACCTAACTTGAGCAGAGTTAGGGTTTAAATGCGATTGCCCTGAGGCCTTTCTCTACTCTACAAATATTTCAACTCTTCTGTTTTTGGCTCTTCCGGCTGCCGTGGAATTGGTAGTTATGGGCAATTCGGAGCCGAATCCTATATACCTCATCCTTTGCCGGTCTATCCCGTGCCGGGCAAATTCGTGATAAACGGATCTTGCCCTCTCTTTGGATAATCTCAGGTTCAGGCTCGCGCTTCCGGTCGAGTCCGTGTGCCCCTCTATAGTTATAGAGGTATACTTATATTGTTTTATCTTTGCGGCCATGGCTTTTATGCCGTCTTTCGCGCTTGCGGTCAACTCGGCCGAGCATACCGCAAAAGTCGCGGCTGTCATTTCAAATTTTTCTATCATCTCGCGCGTTCTTCTGGACAGCGCTTCTATTCTTTGCTTTTCAATATCGTCTTCCTCGGGAGGTTTGGGTTTGGCGGCATGTACAGGTATGTCGGGATTTGGCAGTAAAAACACGGAGGACGAAGGCATTGCAGCCCGCCGCTTTTCCTCTTCATTGCGGGCTATAACCATTTGTTTAAAATCATTGGGAACGCAGGACGGCAGCAGCAAAGCCGCCACTGTGCAAAACAATAAAAAAAGTTTCCCCGTTTTATTCATAAAAATCCTCTTAAATCTCCAAAGGCTTTTGTATCGTAAAAATTATGTCGTCCAAATTAATTTTGTGCGTTACCGCCACTGTTCCGTCAAATCTTAAAACAACTACTTTATAATGTCCGTACGTCGCCGCTTCAAGAACAAAATAACCTTCATTGTCGGTATATGTCTGGGAAACAACTTTGCCTTCGGAATCAATCAGCTGCACGGTATACCCCATAAGCGCGCCGCGCCTGGGTCTGGCGCCCGGGCTTTTAAATTTTATCTGCCCTTCAACTTCTCCTTTATGTATAAAAGTCATTTCAAGCGGATAAACTGTGCCGGGGCGAAAAACATGCTTATGTGCGTCTTTTACAGGCGTAAGCGAAAGGTCTTCCGTGCGGACAGACGCCACGGACGCCTTGGCGTACGATGGCAAGGCTAATACAATAGCCGTACCGTAATCGTCGGTAGTTGCTAATGCCCCGCCGCCTCCGCGTATATCTATATCGCTTATAGGTTCGCCGAATTCGTCAATAGCTTTCACGCCTACAACGGCGCGCCCGGCAAGCCTTGTTTCCGGAGAGACAAACACAGCCGCTCTATGCGGATTTTTGCCAAAACTTATGCCGTAAGAAAAGAATGCCGATAAAACGTCTTTTGAATTATACGACGCGCTCATAGCAACCGTTCCGAAAGGCAAAAGCGTTCCTAAATAAGCCGTATAAGTTTGAACGTTTTTATCGGGCATGTTGTAGTTGCTGGCGCCAAAACTGGCAGATGTTCTTCTTCCGGCGCGGAGACTGAGCCTTGCGTTGACTTCACGCCAGTCCGTATCCGGAATTGTTTCAACAAGAGCGCCTGCGCCGAGAGAGATAAGCCCGAGCGCCCTTGACATATTAAAAGTAATAAGATTCCTTTCCGAGATTCCGCCGCCCGCGTAAGAATAGATATCATAAGCGTTTTCTAAATTTAAAAAGACTCCGCCATAAGTCGGCGAAAGGCGGGCGTTTATAGTTTTGTTATTGCTGCCGTCGTTTGAATTAGTCTCTACAAACGATGCAGCCCACGGCAGAACGCTTCGCTTCGTTATCATCAGTCTGCCTGTAAATCTTGTTTCAAACAAATCTTTTATGCGCGAGCCGCTTCGATAGGAAACAGGCGATAATAAATCGTCGTAATACTGGTAACGCACAAACATGTCGGCGACATAAATATTTCCCTGCGCGGAAACGCTGTGGCCTAACGCTTCATTTTTAAATCCGTATTGCGCGTTATACTGCATCGTTATAGCCTGCGCAACATACATAGCGCCAAAGGTGCCGTATTGGCCCATAGAATCCGAGTACCCGGCGTCATCTGCCGTTCTTGTGAAGCCCGCCATAAGCGTAATTGCCTGGCTTAGGCCGTAGTAAAACATTGAGTCAAAAGTTACTTCATTAGAATCGCTTGCGCCGTCGCCGCTTCTTTCAACCACATGCCGTCCTGACTGATACGCGGACATGCTGTATCCCGCTTCTCCCGGGCCTACGGGAGAGCGTCCCGAATAATAACGTCTTTCTTCAAACGCTATCTCACCCGCGGGTCCGTATAAAACGACTCTGAAATTGCTTAATCCGTAAGTTACTGGAATATCCGGAAACTCATAACGTCCGCCCACGCTTGGCTGGCGGAAGCTTATAAGCTGGTTATTTAAATAAAGTTCCGCTTCCCATCCCTCCGCCAAATCGCCGGTAATGGTAATGGTTCTGTCCGCCGATGTGATAATATCTTTATATGAGCTTATTGCTATTCCGCGCCCGCTTGCAGACCCCGTAAAAAAGCCGCCGCCTATACCTGAAATATCACCGATCTGCAGCCTTGCCGGCTGAAGGAATTTCGGATTATCGTCAAGAAAGACGCGCGACAAAAGAACATTGACTCCGGGGTCGCGCTCAGAGCTGCCGAAAATAAAAGCTCTTCCGTCCATATTCAAAAAAAGCATTCCTAGATTAAGCGCGTAAGAATCTCTTGCTGAGGCGTTTCCGTTAGCCGCATTCAAGCCATATCCGAGCGTTACGTCAAGCACGGGCCAGCTAAACAGTCTTTTGTCAAAAGTATATTCTTTAAAACTTTCTCTTTGGCGGGGCAGCCTGACATTTCCGGCCGTTTTGCGAAGTTCCCTCAACTCCGTATAAGGAAGCTGCTCGTCGGATTCAATGGTCATAATCATCCGCCTTTGGTCAAATTCCGCGCGCACTTTAGGAAACAGCTCGCGGTAAAACTCCGAGCTGAAAAAATACTGTCCGTCAAATTCCCTGATAAAGCGGGATTCTATTGTTATAGGTTTGCTGCCGTTAAATCTGGCGACGGCATTTTGAACGTCTATGGTAAATTTTCTTGAAGGAACAGCCCAATATCCGCTTAAATCGTCCTGCATTGTAAAACCGGCTGCCTGGGCAAATTGCTGCGGTGAAATGTAAACATCGCTGCCGACGGGAAGGGCGTAAACGTAATCGTCGGTAAAATACCCCTGGACAATAGTCGCAAAGGCAGCCAGTTCGTCTTCTAAATCTCCAGACTCTTGGGCGTGTAAACCGGAAGAAAGAAAAAACAGGCAAGTAAATAATACTGCACCGGCAAATATATAAAAACGTAATAATTTAAAATTAGAGAATAAATTCAGCCTCACTGAAAACCCCTTTCTCTTTGCCTGAATCGCTCCGATAAACAATTCTTATTTTTTTCCCGGCTAAGTCTTTTGCCGTTATGCCTTTATTCAGAGGCATTGAAACCCTTCTCTCGGGGGTTGAAGGGGCTATACGTATACTTTGTACTTCGCTTACGCTTTGCTTGCCGAGCGTAGCGGTTATTTTGCCTCGGAAATATTTCGAACCTTCTTCTCTTAGCAAAGTTACAACCAGAAAGTGTTTGCCGCCTTTCTCTTCAAGTTTCGCGGATGTTATATTTATTGTTCCTTTCGTTTCGCCTTTCTTTATATATATGGGAATAGTCAAATTATATCTGAATTGTACCGCCGCAGAAAACGCTTGGTCTTCGGTCTGTTCTTTAGGCGTGGGGGTATCAATTTCCTGAAATTTTAAACGGGCGATATATTCTCCGTCCGGCGCGTCTAACATAGGCTTACGGCTGATATTTACCCTTTGATATTCATTCGGACCGAGAGTGAACTGTCTGGGGGAAAACGATATAAACGGTACCGCGGAATCCGCAGGTACTACGCCGGCGGGAAACTCCGTATATCCTCCGGTTATGCCCTGCTTCATGTCAATAACGCTTACCCTGTACGTTTTTCTTTCGTTAGAGGAGTTAGTCACGTCTACCGAGATTACGCGCTTTTTTGACGAAGCGTCAAAATCTACCGAGTAAGGATATACGGAAATGGCCTCGCAAACCTTTGCGGCGGTAAAACACAGAGAACATAATAAAACAGATAGAATAATTTTTTTCATCGTTTCACCTTTCATATAATATAAATTACCAGAGTGCGTCGACACACCCTAATCAAAATTAATTGTTACCGGCAAAACACCCGTATACTGTCCAAACATACCCGGAACTTCAGCGGGTACAATCAATTTGCCGCCAATAGTAAAATATAATTCACCGCCGTCCAGATGCACGTCAGAGTTAGTGTAGCTAACCCATTCCTGCGCAGTGCTATCCCATATGAACGCAGTAGCCGGCGCCGTTGCCGCGACAGTAAAGTCTTCCACCGTTAGTTTCTCCGTGCCGGAGATTCTGGTAAGCTCTATATCGCTGGGAAAAGAAATTCCAATCCTTGTATTCGGCGAACCCCAAACGCGAATTTCCGCCTGCTGCGCCGCCGGAGGCCGGTTGCCGTAAGCGCCGGCGCCGTCATAAACTTTTGCGGTACTTCCTGCTCCTGTTGACAATCTTCCGCTGACAGGGTCTATTACTACGTATGACTGGAAAGATTGGGGACCGATTGCGCCGAAATGAAGCGGCGCTATTTGCTGGACGTCCAAAAATCCTATAAAAGTAAAATAAATTGTAATGTCCTGCGGGGTAGTGGCTGTTTGTCCGCCTGTCCAGTTGAGCGGGGTGCCTGTTTGCCCTCCGCCTTGCCTGTTTATTGTAGGCATGATAAATTTTGCCGTGTAATCGCCGGGTTTATAATCTCCGGGAATATCTATCCTTATATCAAAACCGAGATAGAGGGTTTGTCCGGCAGTGCTGGCCCAATTGATATTAGTTGCACCGGCGTTAGGATATCCGACAACCAATGCGGCATCAGCGCTGCCGTTAGCGCTATAAGTGGTAAAAGTAGCCACAGGGTCCGGAACACCGCCTTGGCCCAAACCCGGTATACTGGGATTAGACGGACTTTGGCTATTTGCTCTCCATGCAGGTTGTTCGGTCACAGACATTCCTTGCTGAGATTGGCCTATTGCATAAAACCTGCCCCCGACCGGATCTTCTACAAAACTTATATTAGCTGAATTATAGAATACGTAACTGCCATTTGCCTGACTTACTACTCTAATCCATGCCGGCTGTAAATCAGTCTTATAAAACTTGCCGAAGCTTGGAGTATTTGCCGGAGTATACGAGCCGACAGCAGTATTTTGCTGCCCCAAGGCAATGCCCGGCAGAATAGGAATAAACAGCAGCGCAATTACAACGCATGTAATAAAAGCGATATATATACGAAAAAATTTCATAAAATATCCTGATTTACGAAATTATAAAATACAAATTTGTTAAAAATTTCTTTTAAAAACTTCCTTTGCGCTGGGCATTTAATGCCGTGCGCAAAGGAAGTTTGACTGTTAAATCTTAATATAGAATTATGTAACAACTTAATTCCAGTCTACCTGAACGTAAAGATAACTGGTGTCATAACCCGCGCCGTCAACTGCTGCGCCCTGAGTATACGTACCCGGAATTACTCCGGTTTGAACATTCAATGACGCGCCAAGGAGTATATCTATCTCAGCGGCGGAGCCCAGCGTTACATCAAATACGCCCGGAGCGGTTTCGTCAATTATATTACCCGCGCTATCAGGAATACCTGCGGTATCCGCTATGTTACTGATGAAAGTATGGACTGCCAATTCTCCGGCAATAGCAGAAAGATCGTACGCAATCGTCCCTGCGCTTAACGCTAAAACCGGTATTGTGACCGTCACTACCTGGCCGGCATTACCCGAAATCGTAAAATGCGCTGTTTGGGCCGGAGTACCGCCAGATGTAGGTTTATATATAGGATTGGCCCCTACGGAAGTCGAAACGTCTACAAGATCAAGTGAAATTTCCGCATTGCCTGCGCTGGGCGCAATCCATGTACCGAAATGAAGCTGCGTACTATTACCCGTAATAGACACGTCTGACACAATGACTACTTCGGTAGGCACACTGGCGCCGGTAGTTCCTGCAAATACGCTGCGCACGGCAAACACCATCAACATCATTGCTGCTGCAAAAAAGCCTGCTTTTTTTAAAATGTTCTTCATAGCTTCCTCCCTTTTATTAGCGACACACCCTAAATCTGTTTTCTCAGTTGTAAAATATTTACAACTTTATCAACCATGCACAGTATAACATTGATAAAAAATAATTGCAATGTTTTTGTGAAATATTTGCAAAACTTCTTAGGCAGGCAGAGCGCAGCGGTGTTAGAAAATAATTGCAATGCTTTTGCGAAATGCATTATCCCGCTCAATATTATATGGTATCGCCATTAACAGTTTTTTCAAAGTTTGTTTTCTTTATATCTTTCAACAATCTGTGAAAAAAATTTCCAAACTTCGACAAACACAAGGGGGAAAACAGATAACAATATCGCGATAATCCAATGCGTTAAACTTATCTGGACAAGATTAAAAATTTTCGCCAAAGGTTCTATTACAACTATTCCGATCATTATTGTAAATGAAAGTATAGCGCTCCAAAACAGCGGTTTGTTTGAAAACCATCCGATTTGAAAAATGGATTTCTTAATGCTTCTGACGTTAAAAACGTGCACAACCGAAGAAAGACCCAAAATCAAAAATGCCACAGTCTGTCCTACTTCGTGAGACGGCACTATGCCGCCGGCGCTTATAGTAACGAATTTGCCTATATAAAAACCTACAAACACTACAATACTGCACACCGCGGCCATTACGCCTATTCTCAGGGCATAGCCGTCAGCAAAGACGCTGCTTTTTATAGGTATAGGCTTTTTGTCCATTATATCGTCTTCGCCTTCTTCGCGGCTTAGCATGAATCCGGGTATGCCGTCCGCAATGGTATTAACAAATAATAAATGTATTGCGGCTACGGGAATTCCCCAGTGAAGAGCAAAAGCGGTAATCATTACTATTATCTCGGAAATATTACAGGTTAAAAGAAAGTAAACCGTCTTCCTTATATTATCGTAAGCTTTTCTTCCTTCTTTTACCGCCGCAACAATAGTTGAGAAATTATCATCCGTTAAAACTATTGCCGCCGCGCTTTTGGCAACGTCGGTACCGGTTATTCCCATAGCAGTGCCAACGTCCGCGGCTTTAAGAGCCGGAGCGTCATTAACGCCGTCGCCGGTCATTGCCACAACTTCATTATTAGCCTGCCATGCCTGAACTATTCTTATTTTATCTTCAGGGCTGACTCTTGCATAGACCGCGTATTGCTTTACGTTTTTTATAAGCTCTTCATCGGTTACATTGCTGAGTTCTTCCCCGGATATGGTTTTATCGCTTTCTTCAAGAATTCCTATTTCAGCGGCAATTGCCGCTGCGGTTATAACATGGTCGCCGGTTATCATGACTGTTTTTATTCCCGCGTTTTTCGCATAAGCCACGGATTGGATACTTTCCGGCCTCGGCGGATCTATCATTCCTATAAGCCCCGCAAACTGCAGGTCTTTTTCCAATTCGTCAACGTCTAAATCTTTGGGAAGCGTGTCATAATATTTTTCGGCAACTGCTATAACTCTTAACGCCTGTCCCGCGAACTCGTCATGAACTTTTGTTATAACATCTTTTTTCACCGCGCCTTTTTTTAGAGGTATTCTGTCTATGGCGCCTTTGGTTATTGAAACATATCCGCCGGTTTCAAGATGATGAACCGTAGTCATCAATTTTCTTTCGGAATCAAACGGTATTTCAAAAACTCTAGGAAACTTTTCCAGCAGCTCTTCTTTGCTTATGCCTTTTTCAAGCAAAAGACGTATTATCGCGGTTTCCGTCGGGTCTCCGATGGCTTTTTCCTGACCGTCGTCATTATTTTCTATGGAGGCGTTATTGGCAAGGCTTAGCAATGTGAGAAGATGATGTTCGGCCTTGTCAAAATCATCATCGGCTTTTTTAGGCTCATGTCCTGCAGCCCAAACTGCTTTTATGGTCATTTTGTTTTGCGTCAGAGTTCCGGTTTTGTCTGAACATATAACCGAAGTATTGCCGAGGGTTTCCACAGCGTTTATTTTGCGCACAACGGCGTTTCTTCTTGCCATTTTTTGAATGCTGTAAACCAAAGTTATGGTAACTATAATCATTAATGTTTCAGGCACTGCCGCGACTGACAGGGCTACCGCGAGCATAAACATATCCATAAGCGCTTCGCCGCGCATAACGCCCATAACAAAAAATACCAACGCGGACAATAAAGCGACAACCGTCATCATTTTACCGATATATAAAAGCCTTTTTTGCAAAGGAGTTTTAGATTTTTTCGTTTGATTTAAAAGGCCGGCTATCTTTCCGACTTCGGTTTCCATTCCGGTGCTTACCACAACGGCAGCAACTCTGCCGTTTGTTATAAGACAGCTTGAAAACAGCATGTTAAACCTGTCGCCGAGCGGCGCATGTTCGTCAACTTTTGCGTCCGCGTCTTTTTCAACGGGAACGCTTTCGCCGGTCAAAATAGATTCGTCAACTTTTAAACCGGCGCTTGTTACTATTCTCGCGTCAGCCGGGATTTTATCGCCTGCTTCCAATACGAGTATATCTCCGGGAACAAGCTGCTTTACGTCAATCTTTTCTTTAACGCCGTTCCTTATTACGACGGTTACGTCGGCATTCATGTTCTTGAGAGCTTCAAGAGCTTTTTCAGCCCCGAGTTCCTGACGCAGGCTCAGTATGGAGTTTATTATGACAATGGCTAAAATTACTATGGGTTCCGCGTAGCCGCGCCCTTCTTTTAAGGCTAAAAATCCGGAAATTACCACGGCTATTAAAAGGATTATTATAGGCAGGTCTGAAATAGTGCGTAATATTTTTACACAAATACTTTCTTTTTCTTCTTCTTCAAACTCATTTAAGCCTTTTACTCCCTGAATTTCTACCACCTGATTGCTTGTAAGCCCTTTGTGAGGCTCTGTGTACAAAGCTTTAAAAATGTCTTCAAGTTTTTCCTGCGTCCATTTCATCGGCGCTACCTCTCGATATTAGGGTGTGTTTTTAAAAAATCCTTAAAGACCTTAAGGACTTTAAAGTCTTTAAAGACTTTAACAGGCACAACAAAAAACGGAGTAAGCATTTGTTACGCTTCCCGTTTCAGTCGAGATTATAGCATATATACTGAAAAACTGCGAACTTGGAAGAGGCAATTGTTAATGTTTAATGGTAAATGATTAATTAATGAGTGCGCAAAGCGCACCTGTTAATAGGCGAGGCAAAGCCTCGCACAATAATTAATAATTAAACATTTATTATTAACCATTGCCTTTTGCCGTTTTGCGCAAAAAATATTTCTCAATCTCAGCGACAATTATAGCGAAAAAGGATAAGGTTATTCGGGCTTATTTGGGTAAGGTAAAACATTTCTGCCATGGGCTTTATAAGGGCGACCGCGAACAGTATCGCAAACGTAAGCATTGCGCTCCAAAACAGCTCACGTTAAAAACGTGCAGAATCGCGGAAAAGCCTAAAATTAAAAATGCCATAGTTTTTCCGGAAATTATATTTTAAAAAATGGTTAAAAATATTATAATGTTGTATAATTTGTCAGAATGCTGTATTGCGCTAAAAAGGGAATTTGCATGTATAAAACATCAGGTTTCAAGCACATTTTATTTTTAATTTTGATTACCGCTGTTTTGGTATCGTTGAGCGCCGTTATGTATTGGAAATATCTTGACTCCGCTCTGATGCAGAAAGAAAGCGCAAACTTATTTTCCGTCAGCCAAAACCTTGCAAAAAACTTTGATTACAATATAGGCGCGAAACTTAAAGTTTTGGCTTCCGTAGGGGAATCGCTTGAAGGGCTGCCGCGCGTAGAAGACAAAAAAGGGCTTATGCTTTATCTTGACCGCCAAAACCAGCGCGGCAATTTTGAGCTGATGGGGTTTCAGTTTTTGGACGGCCAGGCTTATTTTTCAGACGGTTCCGTACAACAAGATTTTTTCTCAGCTAAAGAGACCGCGGATACTTATGAGAATAACTACTGCATCTCCGGGCCAAGGAATGTGTCGGGTGACGGAAACAGTATTATAACGGCTATACCGGTGTATAGGAACAGCGCTAAAGCGGGAGTATTGTTTGCGTCTCAGCCTTCCGTATTTTACGAGCAAGCCCTGAACTACGAACTGCCGTTTGGGCATACTCAGTGGTTTATCTTAAACCAGTACGGCGAAGTCATACTGGAGCATTTTGATACGATGTATAACGTATTGTACGGAACTAAATCCGCCGATATTTTTGACCTTGAATATTTGCTTCAAGACATAGCTCAAAAACGCGAAGGCATAGCGCAATACTCTTTATCCGGCGAAAATTACCTTGTATCGCACGTTCCTCTGGGATATAATAACTGGCGCTTGCTGTCATTGCGTTCCATGGACACCTTAGACAACAGGCCTCAAAAGCAATTGATGACGGCAGTGTTTATGTGCGTGTCAATTATTGTTGTATTATGTCTTTTGCTGCTGTTTATCGTACACGGTTACAGACAGCATAGCCTTGCCCTCTACCGCACCGGTTTTATTGACCGGCTTACCGGTTTAGGCAACCACAATTATTTCCAGTTTAATTTCAATGAATCTGCGGACGCTTTCAGAAAAAGCGGGATACCTTTTACGCTTACGGTAATAAATATAAGCAGATTCAAAGCCATTAATGATATTTACGGTTTTGAGCAGGGGGACAAAATTTTAAAGCACGCGGCGCAAATTATGCTGAAAGAAATCAAAAAAAACGAGCTCCTTTGCCGTTCGTCAGCGGACAGATTTTTATTGATGCTTTCATGTGAAAGCCGCGGTGAGTTTGAACTCCGCATAGAAAAGATTCTATTGGACATAAGACATTTTTGCGAGAGCGAAAAATTATGTTTTGAAATACCGATAAAAGCCGGCGTATATCTGGCTGACGAAGATATTCCGTTTTACATAATGATTGACCGCGCCAATATGGCTCTAAAGTCAGTACGCCGCACCGGGCAGGCATTTTCATTTTATAATGATGATTACCGCAAACAGATTTATAACATAGCTGACATTGAAAGCAAAATGAACGCCGCTTTTGACGGTAAACAGTTTAAATTATTTTTACAGCCTAAATATAACTTCAAAACCGGCGGCATAGAAAGCGCCGAGGCATTGGTGCGCTGGCTGGATCCGCAGAAAGGGCTTATCTCGCCTGAAAAATTTATTTCTGTGTTTGAAAAGAACGGCTTTATACTTAAACTGGACATGCTTATTCTGGAGGAAACGGTTAAGCTGCTTGCGCGCCGAAGAAGCGAGGGCAGGCGCGTTGTGCCTGTCGGCGTTAATTTTTCGCGTTTGCATTTGGAAGACGCGCATTTTATAGATTCAGTGACGGAAATTGTAGACAACTACGGCCTGCCGCATGAACTTATAGAACTTGAAATTACAGAAAGCATCGCTTTTGATAAAGGGGAAATCATGCGCAATGTTGTCGACGAGATTCATGCGCGGGGATTTTCCGTGGCCATGGACGATTTCGGCTCGGGATATTCGTCGCTTAACATACTTAAAGATTTGTATTTTGACTGCGTCAAACTGGACAAAGAATTTCTTGCCCCCGGAGAAAGCAGCGAACGCATGCGCCACATTATAAGAAGCACCGTGGAAATGATTAAAAAGCTCGGCTGCCTTATTGTTACCGAAGGGGTTGAAACAAAAGAGCAGGCTGAATTTTTAAGAGATATCGGCTGCGACCAGGCCCAGGGATATATTTTTTCACACCCTCTCCATCCGGAAGACTTTGAGAAGCTTTTGGACGAAGACACACCCTAATACTCTTCCATTCAAAAATACCTATGAACATAATTTCAATACTTTCATACAAAGTCTTTAATGCAGCCGCGACAAACGCATGAAAAAAATGTCTCGACGAGGCAACTCCTCACTCCCCGATTTAGACACTCGGGGACAGGCTCTGCCCAAGTAGTCAAGCTACTTCCGGTGCGCTCACATCTCGAGCCCGCGTCGCAAGACTCGTGCTCCTTATTCGTCGCACTGCGACCCCGCAAGGGGCGAGGGAGACGACAGCGGCGAGAGTAATATTTTATTATAGCTTTCATGCGTTTGTCGTGTCTTTTTCCTCGCCCCTTGCGGGAGAGGAACTGTGAACGCAGTGAACAGATGGTGAGGGGTTG
>Ga0099364_10011178_pt1 | contig 12286 bp, 5 predicted proteins | sample TergutTh196P3_FD_73070 | JGI IMG/M metagenome (GOLD analysis project Ga0099364, IMG submission 73070) | Microcerotermes parvus P3 segment gut microbial communities from Pointe-Noire, Republic of the Congo - Th196 P3 | ecosystem: Host-associated > Arthropoda: Insects > Digestive system > Gut ...
CGCGAATTTTTCGAAACCCTGCCAACAAATTTGGTGACGCGCGAATTTTCCGATACCGACGTCAAACTGTACGAAAGCAACGACCATTATCAAGACTGGATAGACTGTATAAGAACGCGCAAACAGCCGATTTGCAGCGCAGAAACAGGACATCGCACAGCAACAGTTTGTTTTCTTGGAATTATAGCCTACGAATTGAAGCGCCCATTGAAATGGGACCCCGTAAAAGAAGAATTTGTTAACGACGCGGAAGCAAACAGATTACGCTCCGGATATTTGCGGGAACCTTGGAAAATGAGTGTTTAACTTAAAATACATTTTTATACCACTACTGTCCATTTAATCATAATTAAGGTGCAGGTTTAAACAAAGAACATGGACAATTGTCTGAAATTGTCCATGTTGCATAAATAATTTTGTAACCTTAAAAATGATTATTTTAGCTTATTTATATTATATGCTTATTTTATAAGGCGTTCCTCTGGATACAGTAATTCTGTGAACTCTGCCATTATAGCGAACATTTATTGTTCCTCCGTTTGGATGGCTGATTTCGGCTGAAGCAAGTCTTCCTTTATCCCACTTCATATTCACAGTATATCCGCCCCGTGCGCGTAGTCCTGTTACTTCTCCGCTTGCAGCCCAGCCCGAAGGTAAAGCAGGAAGCAGGCTTATTTCGTCGGCATGGCTTTGAATCAGTGATTCGGCTACGCCGGCTGTAAAGCCAAACGGACCATCAACTTGGGCGCCTGTTCCTTGTCTGAGTACCGAGCCTGCATTGCCGGCAACCGCCGCTTGCATTAGCGCTCCGGTACGGTCGCCGCGTTCCATGCGAGCCCACATGCAGATATTCCAAGAACCTGGGAAACCGCCGCCACGCAAACCGCGCGATTCAAGCCAATACTGGTATGCCTTGACAATTTCCTTATCGCTCTCCCTGTGTAAAAGTACGCTTTTACCCGGATAGAACGGAAAATAAGGCGATACATCATGTCCGCCGCGTTGTGGCGACCAATCCTCAACCCACTCTTGTACATAGCCGAGTTGGTTTACCTTATAAGGCGGAAACTTTGGTAAAATAGATTCTAATTGTCTGCGAAGCGGCGCATCAACGTTCAAAATTCTACTTGCTTCAATGACATTGGAAAACAATTCGCGCATGATGGCAATATCCATTGTGGGACCCTGAGATAAGTACGCCAAGACATTGCTGTCATCAAAATAATATCCGTGTTCAGGAGACATCGAAATAGGAGTCACTAAATAGCCGTACTTGTGATGTTCTACCAGAATGCTCGATAGAAACTCTGCCGACCCTTTCAATAGAGGATAAATATCTCTCAAAATTTCGACGTTGCCGGCGCTAAAGGCGTAATGTTCCCACAGATGCTGGCACAGCCAAGCGCCTCCAACGGGCCACATGCCATAGCGGGCTGCGTCTACAGGCGCTGTTCCTCTCCATATATCAACGTTATGGTGGGTTACCCATCCCCTCGAGCCGGGATAGTATATTTGAGCGGTTTTAACTCCGTTTTCAGCAAGTTCCTTAACCATATCTATCATGGGGATGTGACACTCGGCAAGATTGGTTACCTCGGCGGGCCAATAATTCATCTGGATATTGATGTTGATAGTGTACTTACTGCCCCATGGCGGCGTAAGACGCTCGTTCCATATTGCCTGCAGCGTGGCGGTTTGTCCGCCGGAGCGACTGCTGGATACAAGCATGTAGCGACCCCACTGGAAACAAAGCATCTCTAAATGAGGGTCTGCTACGCCGCTGTTTACATCGGCTATACGTTGAGTTATCGGTATGGAGTTTCTCGACTTGTCGCCTACTTCGATGTTTACCCTTCCCATCAAACCGCTGAAATCGGCTACATGACGGCTGCGAAGTGTGGCATAGTTTTTGCCGGTCGCTTCTGACATTGTTCGCTGATTGAGAGCTGCCGGATTACCGCTTATATCCTTATAGTTGACGTGGCTGGTGTTTGCCGTCAAAATAAGGGTGACAGAATTGGCGTTACGGACAGTTAAACGGTCTTTGTGAACGCCTAATTGACCGCCATCATTTTTTGCCTCTACTACTGTTTGAAAGGTCATGCCTTTCTCAGCGATATTGCCTACTAACCAATAACTGGGGACGGTGTTTTCCCACGTACCGTCGAGCGTCAATTTGCCCGGAGTGGCTGTTATCTTGTCTGTAAAATGGCTGTCTAAAGACAAGTCAAACGAAATTTTTCCGGGCTTGTCGGCAGTTATCTGCATTACCAATACGCGGTCGGGATAAGATACAAACACTTCACGCTTATAGTTTACCCCGTCGTAGGTGAAAGACACAGACGTTATACCGTTCAGCATATCAAGGTCGCGATAATAATTGGTTGCTCTATCATCGTCAATACCGTAGAAAATAAAGTTCATATTGCCAAGCGGTTGATAGGCAGCCTGTGCTATAGGTTTGCCATGGAAATGTTCATCAACCATCCTTTCGGCTTCTTTGAACTTGCCGGCAACTATCAAATCCTGAATTTGCTTATTATATTTACCGGCTTCGGGGTCGTTATAATCGTGAGGCGCTCCCGACCAAAAACTCGTTTCGTTAAGAGCAATCCTCTCCTGATTGATTACTCCGTAAACCAAAGCTCCTATCAAACCGTTACCTATGGGCAAAGGATCGGCTGATATTGCCCCTCTTACTGTGTTTGGCTTAACGTTATACCACAAAAGCAAATCGCTTTTGTCTTGTGCATTAACAAACGGTACCATAAACAACGAGAGAAGTAATACCGCTAAATAATATCTAATTTTTTTTTTTATTATGTTCATTTTTATTAAAAATTTTTAAGTTATTTTTATATCGTGTCGTCCGCAAAATCCTTCCTATCTGTTTGGTTTTGTTGCGCTATATCCTGTCGCTCCGTGAAACCATTTTGTTGCTTCGCCCACTAACCACAGATAATAATCGGTTCCGAGTCCTTGTTCTATTCCCACAAAACGTTTTTCACCGAAAAGAGGCAGGTTTCCTTCTTCGGCACATTTGAAAATGGCTGTTCCCTCGTCTATTTCATCAAACATTGCAACGTAAAGCGACTTTGCTCCAGTCGCTTTTGCGTTTGCTATCTGTTTCCACAAAAAATTGCCTTTCACGCGGGGTATCTGGTCATATATTTCGGGATTTCGTCTGAGATTTCCCCAACTGAAACCGGGAAAAACGAGCGGAACGTAATCAACGTTATTATCGCTGCACCACTTAATATCATCGCGCAGACCCTCTGCTACCGAATCGTAAGTGTCGATGTTGTATCGCCCCACAGCCCATGGCATAACGATGTCTATGCTGTTTTTTATCAAAGTGTGAAGCAAAGGATTGTCTTCAGTATCTCTATTGAGCGTTCGCCAGAAATATGGCACGCCAAGCATTATGGAAACACCTTGCTCCTGTTTGATACGGGTTATCATTTGTTGCACATCGTCAACGGAATATCTGCGATTGTCGTTGAAACCAACTCCCCAAATGGTTAGCAACGGGCGTCCGTTGTGCCAAATATAGGTGGGGTTTTGTTCCGGGTCTGTCAATGAAAACAGGGTTTGCAATTCTTTCCAGTCGTCTTCAAGAAATTTCATATCTTCGGGCTGACAACCGCTCAGGTCATACATTACTCCAATGGCGCGGTCGTATTTGCGGGCAGCCTTTAGAGCGCTTTCCAGCACTTTGTTGAAATGTCTTTTTCCAGCTGTATTTTTTGCTTCGGTCACAAATCGTTGCATAAATACTCCATCAATACCGTATTCCTTCATCCACTTAAAGTGCAGGTCTACAGTTTCTTCGTCGTAGGAACTGAACAGATAGGCGTCAGAGCCGTCGGGCATCTTGAACGGAGATACGTATTTTTTAGTATACTCCGCCATATCGGGCCAAAAATCAATGGTGGCATTATCGTCGCGAAACCCGTAATGATACCATCCACGATTCGATTCGCAGCCTGCTGCGGCAAACCATCCCTGATAACCAGCCATAACCAAACCATTGTAAGAACTGTACCGGACGCTTTTGGGAACAGCTGGGTTATTCGTATTTTTACATGATACAGGAAAATACGATAATATCAAAATGCCTGAAAGAAAACACGTTATCTTAATTACCTTTTTCATGTTTTACTTCATTTAATTACTTTTAAATTTGAATTGACCCTTATGATCTGTCCTTTATTCGTTTTCATTGAGATATTCTTTTTTCCGTTTCGAAGGTTTAATCTTTCGCCAAGTGTCGATTCTATTTTTGCTTCTACCAACTGCCCGTTTTTCCACGAAATATCTACAACAAAACCGCCTCTTGCGCGCAAGCCTTTAACCGAGCCTGTTTCAGCCATTGCTTGCGGCAACGAAGGAAGCAATTCCAATTCGTAAGAACCGTTTTTTTTCCGCAAATGACTTTGCAGCAGCATTTCGGCAATAGCAGCCGTTGCGCCGAAGTTTCCGTCAATTTGAAAAGGCGGATGGTCGTCAAACAGATTTGGTAATGTCTTTTCTCTCAATAAGACCGAAAGCAGTTTAAATGCGCGGTCTCCGTCGTGCAGACGGTTCCACATATTGATTTTCCATGCTAAACCCCATCCTGTTCCGCCATCTCCGCGGGCTTCCAAAGTTTTTCTTGCAGCTTCGGCTAATTGGGGCGTTCCAACAACGGTAATCTGACTTCCGGGATGCAAGCCAAACAGATGCGAGGTGTGTCTATGATGCGGCTCAACTTCTCTGTAATCTTCAACCCATTCCATAATACGTCCTGTTGCCTTGCTAATTTGCGTTGCCGGTAATCTTTTCAGCGTTCTTTCACATTCGGCGCGAAAAGCGGCGTCCTGTTTAAGAATTTGGTCTGCCAGAATGCAATTTGTAAGCAGATTATGAATTATTTGCAGGTCCATCGTTGCTCCATACGTAAACATTGACCGATCTCCATTTGGAAGAAAGAAGGAATTTTCGGGTGAATGTGAGGGGTTTGTGACTAATTTTCCGGCGTATGCCGTACCGGCAGGGGCTTCAACCAAAAAGTCCATAATGAAGCGCGCCGCGCCTTTCATTACCGGATAGGCACGCTCTGCCAAAAAGGCTTGATCGCCTGTAAAGGTATAATGTTCCCAGAAATGTTTTGCTAACCAAGCCGCTCCTACGGGCCATATGCCCTGCGTACCGTCTGCAGGCGCGGTAAAGCCCCATGCGTCTGTCAGGTGATGAACAACCCATCCGCGGGCTCCGTAAACAACTTCTGCCGTTCGTTCGCCCGGCTTAATCAGTACATCCGTCAAATCAAAGAATGGGATATGCAGTTCCGAAAGATTGGTTATTTCGGAATGCCAATAATTCATTTGGAAATTGATATTTGTGTGAAAATCGGCGTTCCATGGCGGGTTCATTTGCCAAGCCCACAATCCTTGCAGATTAGCCGGCATTCCTCCCGGACGTGAACTACCGATAAGAAGATAGCGACCAAACTGGAAATACGTCTCAACCAAACCCAAGTCGGGAGTACCTGTTCTACGAGCCTCCATTATTCGCTCATCTGTTGGCAGCGCTTCTATTTCAGGAGATACTTTTCCAAGGTCTAACTCTACCCTGTTGAAAAGCGACTGATGGTCGGCAATGTGTGCCGCTTTTAATTGCTGATAAGGCTTGCGCAACGCCCGGGCAATAATCTCTTCGCATTGGTTTTCAGGATTTTCACCATATTCAACGTTGCCTTTAGCCAAATTTTTCATTCCCGGATAATCTGTGGCTCCGGCAATATACAGCGTAACGGCATCGGCGTCTTTTACCGACAGAAAATCAAAATGAGCAAAGTTATCGCGTTCCACCTTCACAGCGCCGTTTTCGGCAACTGCTTTGACTTGCGCTGCAAAACGAACGCCCTGCTGATTCCTGTCTCTAACATTAACCCGTCCGGTAAGTAAAAGAGAATGAGGGTCGGATTCTATTGCACGAATGACGGCGTCTCTTTCGCGACGCAAACTCAAATTGAGATTGATTTTTTGTCCTCTATCGGCTGTTATTCTTACAATGATGACATTATCGGGCGCCGAAGCGAAATATTCGCGCGTATAGTTTACGCCGTCCGAACGGTATGTGGTAGTTGCCACAGCGGTAGAGAGGTCTAAACTGCGGACGTAATTTTCTGCGGTCATCTGCGGCGTATCAAACCACAGTTCGCCCAAAGACTGATACGGTCTGATGCGTTGCGGAATCCCCATCATTGTTTTTTCGGCTAACTGAACCGCTTCGTTGTTTTTATTTTCAAACAACAGTCGTTGAACTTCCGGTAGTGCTTTCAATCCTTCGGGATTATTCGGGTCTAACGGGAAACCGTCCCAGAGCGTATTTTCATTCAGTTGAATCCGCTCGTCGGCAACGCCTCCGAATACCATAGTGCCCAAACGCCCGTTTCCAAGCGGCAGCGCTTCTTCCCAGACTTTTGCCGGCTGACGGTACCAAAGATGTTTCGAGTTAACGGAACCTGAAGTCCCAATTTGCGCGCGGTCTGTCCATCTGGCGTCGATTCTTGTTTTTAGTTTGCTTGCTTCAAGTCCGATGGTTGGGATTACTTTTTGAATTGTTCCGTCGGGATTGAAATGAAGTTTATCCCAGCAAATCGAGCGCAAATTCCCGCGTCCCGAAATGTCGCAGGTATGGTAGAAAAGATACCATTGCCCCTTGTATTCGACAATGGAGCCATGACTTGTATCCGAACTGACGGGCTCTAACAGGATACCCCGATATGTCCATGGTCCTAACGGATGGTCGGAGGTGGCGTAGCGCAACCTGTTACGTCCCTGCAAGTTGTCGGCGTACATCATATAATAAACGTCGTCTTTTTTGAATACCCACACGGCTTCGTGGAAGTCTTCCAAGCCTGTCATATCCAATAAAGAGCCATCCAATTCAACCATATTGTCCTTTAACTTTGCGGCTTTGCATCTACCGCCACCGCCAAAATAAAAATAGGCCTGTCCGTCGTCGTCGATGAAAACGTTTGGGTCAATCATGGCAAAGGCATCTTCAAGTCCCTGAATGTAGCCCTGCTCCTGAAAGTCTCTGTCGGGATACTTGCTTGTGGCGACGCCGATTTTCCACGTATTGTTCCAGTCGGTACCGCTGGGATGCGGGAAATAGAAATAATATGTGCCGTTTTTATATACACAGTCGGGCGCCCACATGAAACCGCCTTCCGGACGTCCCCACGACACCTGTTCGGCGCGAAGTATCTCGCCGTGGTCAACCCAGTTCACCATATCGTCGGTCGAAAAGACATGATAACGGTCCATCAGGTCGCAGCCGCGCGGAGGGTCGATGTCCTGCGACGGATATACATACAAACGTCCGTCTTCCCACACGCGCGTCGAAGGGTCGGCTGTGTAGAGGTGGCGGACAAAGGGGTTGTTTTGGGCTGTAGACGGGTTTCCGTCGAATGCCAGCGCTGCCTGACCCGGATTGACCGAAGCCGAAACAGAAGTAACGCCTTTCTGTTGCGCATGAAGCGTAAGAGAAAGGAACAGAAAAGTATATACAAAATGATAAGTCTTCATAAAATAGATTATTTTTACGGCATCGCTACCGATGATTTTACTTGTTTTAAAAACGCAAGATTGTCTGAATTTAACAACACTTTCATTCGCCATTCTCTTGATGCCGGTTGCCTTTCGAGGCGCAGCAGAATATGATTCCAGCCTTCTTCCAACGGCATATCTTCGAGTTTTTTACCATTCATTGTCATTTCCGCGCCGTTGATATATATGTTGGTTCCGGTTTGTCCTTCCACAGTCATATTTAGTTTGGGCATATCCGGTTCTACTAACAGATTGACTAACGAGCGCGGGCTAAAAATCCAAAAACTGATGTACAAGGTTTTGTCGTCCTGACGGACGCCCGGCAATCGTGACAAATTGATGAAGCCCTGCATGTCGGTTTGCGCCGGTTCTATATTTTTTGATTCGTAAACAGTTGCAAACTGTCGTTTATCCATCGCCAAAAGATGAGCCTCATCTACATTTTTCCCATTCAGGAATAAAGCGCGTTCCAGAGCGCCGTCGGCTGCAAAAGCCCTGCGCGTATTGAATGGAATATTTTTCAACTCCAGTCCGAGATTTGCCAGCATGGCGCGCAGCAGGGTTTCTCCTTCAGCCTTCAGTGATAGCAAGTCCATATTCGTCAGGTAAATTTGTCCTTTGCCCGATTCTGCTTTCAATAGCGCGGCTCCTTCGGGTTTGGATTCGCGTTCGCTTCTGTACACAGCGGCTGTCTTCAGATATTCGGGGCGTGAGTTCCACCTTCCCCAGTCCGTGTTGCAGGCTTCGAGAATGACTTTTCCACGCTGCACGATTTCACCGGATAAACCGTAGTGCATCACTGGCTGGCGCGTGAGTTCGGTGAAATAATAATCCGCGTTGTGAAGTGCGCCAATGAAGGGGTCGTTTGTCTTTTTGACGAATGACGTGGCTTTCCTTTTGGTCAGTTCCAAATGATAGGGCAACAAGATGTTTAATCGGTCTTTTGTTTCGGGGGATGCGCCCCAGACCAACACCGTTCCGCCATTGTTGAGGCAGGCGTCTATGGTCTGTTTCGACGATGGGTCGGTCGGAGGATGATTCCCGTCGATGATAAGCAGCGATGGTATTGTGTTTCTTGCGATTTCCCCGAAACGAACGCCCAATTCCTGCCATTGTTCCTTCAACAGGCTTTCGCCCGATGCTATGATGAAGGCTTCGGGTACCGTTGCGGGTTTTTCGTATGTTTCTTCCTGAATGTCCTTATTTTCGATATGGAACGGAAGCGGCGGCGTTGCATTAATGGCTTTGATGGCGTCGAACATGGGCCAGGGGCTGTAAAGCGGCAGGGCAGGGTCGAAACCCGGATTAATTGTGCCGGTATAGGGTCCTAACCGTTCAGGTTGCATACCGGGAACGCCTTCGCGAAAAGGCGGGAAAAAGACGCCATCCTCCGGCAGCGGTGCGCGGGTAATATCCTTCAAGCCGAACTCCAGCGGTTTTAGCCCGTACCATGCAATATTGAAAACGCTTGCATAAGCGGCTTTGTACTCCAACTGTTTTCCTATCAGGCGGTATGCTTCGACGGCAAGCCCTTCCATCCGTCCCAACTGCGATTCATAAGCGCGGTTGCCGTTGATGACCGATATTTGTCGCGGCGTTCCGTAATATCCCATTCCTGTTTCGCCCACGCCCCAAGGTTTTCCTTCCGACGACCATTTCCGCATCGAGTTTTCGTCGCCGTAATGACCAATTACCGTTGGCAGGTCGGTGGGGCGCATATCCTCGCCATCGCCCGAAATCCAGTTGCGGGTCGGGTCGTTTTCACGGACTATCTTCACCCATTCGTTAATTTCGGCTACCTGTTTATCCTCTACCCATTTGGGCGCGCGGAATACATTAATCACCACCGGCAGCGTTTCGTTGCACACGCTCCATCCAAATACCGACGCATGGTTACGGTCGCGCAATACCATGTCTTTTACATGCTTTCGGCAATAGAGCCAGTAAGCGTCCGAGTCCATCTTCGGACCGCCGTCGCTCGACCATATTCCTGTTTCGGGCAATACGCAGATACCCATTTCATCAGCCACATCCAAATAGAACGATGGATAGGGTTGCGCATGAAGGCGCACGGCGTTGGCATTGGCGTCTTTCAGCATTTGGTACCATCCCCAGGCATATCTGCGCGTCATCTGCGGGACGCCCATGAAATGCCACGAATCGCCTTTCAACACTATCGGTTCGCCATTCAGTAGCAACTCCTGCCCGCGTATGGTAAACTGCCGCCATCCGAAACGCGTGTATTTGGCGTCAAGCGCTTTTTTACCGGAATTGAGGCTGACAACAACGCCATACAGGTTTGGCGTTTCGGGCGACCATCTGTCAAGTTTTCCTTCCGTCTTGCGAACAAGGTTTACAATGATACTGTCGCCAGCCTTTAATGATATTTTTTTGGTATGCACTATCTTCAAAACTTCGCTCTTCAATATTCCGTCGGGCAATGCACCTTCTGTAATGTCGTTTCTGCCCTGTTTTTCCCATTTTCTGACCGATGCGCTCATGGTGAAGGTCTGCGTTTTGGCAGTTTGGTTTTTGACGGTTACCGCAAAGTTCAGATTATCATTTTGAACATCGGGCTGAACGAAGACGTCGGAAATGGCAAGTTCGGGAATAGCCAGCAACCACGCGTCCTGCCAGATACCTGCGATGTGCTGCCCCCAGAACGAGCCTGCTACATAGTTGCGTCGTCCGTAAGGTCCGGGAACGTCGGTCAGGCTGGCTTTTGCAACGCCTACAACGATGTCATTCGTTCCTTCCTTTAAAAGATGCGTCACATCCAAGCGGGTGGCGTAGAAAATGTCTAAATTTTCGCCCGCTAATTTGCCATTGACATATATTTTGGCAAATCCCGCTATTGCTTCAAAATGCAGAACTGCGCGCTTGCCTTTCCATTCGGCGGGCAGCGTTACTTCCCTGCGCATCCACCCCATGCGCGCTCTTTCCCATTCTTTTGGATACGACGGATAGGTCACAAAATCGCCGCCATCGTCGTGGGCATACGAATTGATGTTCCATGGGCTGGGTATCTTGATGGGGGTAGCGTCCCAACGGAAGTCGTCAGGCTTGACGAATTTAGCCATATCGGTTTCGTAAACAGGCATGAACTGCCAAGAGCCGTTGAGGCATACGGCATCGCGAGCGGGCTTTTCCGTGTCGTTGACAACGCTGCCCACAGGGTTGAATACATGCGGATATTGTACCTGCGCATATAATCCGTTACAAAAACAAAACAACAGACAGATATTGAAAATTGAATATCGGATAGCGATGCTCAATATAATTGAACGCATGCTTACTGTTGATTGTTCATTACTACTACTACTGTTCATATTATTTATATAATTTTTGAAATAAATAAATTTGTGCAAAAATAAAAAAAAGGTTTGAAAAAAAAATAAAGATGATTAAATTTTTCAAATTTTACTAAAAAATTCCTGCTGTGAAAATATTTTTCACAGCAGGAAAAAAAATATTGATTTACGGAACAAATATCTGTACGATTGTGGTATAGTTACTTGCCGGCAGCCCCTGATAGTTTGCTTCGGCGTTTGACTGAACTTCAACAGAAACGCGTATCCAATAGTTAATACCTGTCCATCTCAACGGAACAAGCGTTCGGAACACAATTTCATCGCCTTCCTGACTATTTTCAATATCTATCGCAGCGGTTAAGGTATCATCTGTAGCTCCGGCGTTCACTGAACGCGAGATCTGCAGTCTGCCGCGTCTAAGGTCGGGCATTGCATATCCTGACTTTTGATTGCGAATAAATCTTACTGTGCAAGTCAAATGACCGTCGTTGTCAACCGTTGGTTGGTTCACCCATTCAACAGTCAGATATGGCATTACTGTAAAATTTTGCGTTGCAGTACCGTTAATTTCAACAAGTTCGCCTGCATCATCGCCGTCGCCGTGAACATCATCATAAGGAAAGAATGCGCCATTGCGGGGCAACAGGCGGTAGGTTCCCTTAAATATTTTGGTATTGAGATATGTACCGTCCTGCTGAACTTTCAATGTTCGATTTGCGATATATGTTTCATCGTCTTTCGCCCAACTTATTTCACGCATACGAATAATTTCGGCGCCATGATTAACCTGAAAAGGTTGATTCATGTGGTCGAACACTACGCCCTGTATCGTACAGTCGGGGGCGTCGTAGTTATCTATTTCGCAGCCCGAAAAAATATGGCAAAACAAAACAGATAAGAACGAATAAATAAAAAACTTTGGAATTTTCATATGTTTACTTTTATTTAATGAATGTTATTGATTTCTATTTCTTTGTAACAACGGATTATTTTGAAGTTCGTCGCTCGGTATTCCGTCATAATAACGGTTTACGTCAAAGTTCCAGGGTTCGCAATAGTGTTCGCCCTGTTTGGCGTCGTATATATATTTTCCGTCGGGAACTCCTGCGTTGTCCATATCAACGGTAGCTCCTTTGGTAAACATAAAAGAGTACAAGCCTCTTCGGTTGAATCCGTCGAATTGGGTATCGAAAGTGAACCATCTTCTCAAATCCCAGTATAGTTTTGCTTCGTTTGCGAGTTCCTTGTAGCGCTCGACCCTGACTATCTGCAATGCACGATTGGGCGCAACTACCCATCCGCCCTGCCCTTTGGGACCGGGTTTGCTGTGTTGCGTGTAAGCGTCTTCGGTAGACAGTTCGGCAGTGCTTGTCAACA
>Ga0099364_10011179_pt1 | contig 12285 bp, 9 predicted proteins | sample TergutTh196P3_FD_73070 | JGI IMG/M metagenome (GOLD analysis project Ga0099364, IMG submission 73070) | Microcerotermes parvus P3 segment gut microbial communities from Pointe-Noire, Republic of the Congo - Th196 P3 | ecosystem: Host-associated > Arthropoda: Insects > Digestive system > Gut ...
AAGACGTTTATTTTGCTTCGCAAAGCGGAGCATGGATGCGGAGCGCCGTTCAGTTGAGGCAGGATGCCTCTCCTGAGCGAAAGAAGCAAAAAAACGTCTTTCGAGCGCAAGGGGTCTGTACTGTAACGTCAGCACATCAGAGCATGTGATTATTTCCAAAAAAAACCTTTATTTTCTGTGTAAATTGGTGTATAATAATTGTACATTGTTTTTATTACATAAGGAATGGTCGTTATCATGAGATCTTTTATTAGTGCGATACCTGTTTTTGACGAGAACATGGCGGTTCATGCCTACAAGATGATGACACAGGATGGTGATAAGCTGCTGGGTTCGGCGGAGGATTTCCGTATGTTGAGCGGAGAGCTTTTGGCATCGGCTCTCGAATGTATCAAAGATATCGGCGTTGAACCTTTTGCAAGGGATCTTGATTTTTTTGTCAGTATCACCAAATATCAGTTGCTGATAGGTATGCCTGTCAATATGAAGATCCCGCCCGCTCAGTTAGTCTGCGTTGTTGAAAAAGAAGCGCTTGCCGACAATGCGGTATACGCAAAGCTGGGTATACTAAAAAGAAATAAATATCGTTTGGCTATTGAGGGCTTACCCGAGTCTCTTAGTATGGAAACCGCGGTCAAAGTGTTTGACTTTTTCATGCTGAGTTTCAAATCGGCGAGTTTTAATGCAGATCTCAAGATTCTTCAACCCCATATGAGTAAAACAAAACTCATCATAACTGACGTACCAGACACTGATAACTTCAAAAAGTTCTCTCGCATACGCGGCGTGCTCCTTACCGGCGACTTCCATAGTCAGCCGATCACGGAGGGCATCACAGAGATATCCCCGCTGAAAATCAACGCGCTGCATCTCATCAAGCAAATCAACGAAGAAGGCTTCGACCTCATCGCCGCCGCCGCAACGATCGAACGCGACCCCGCGCTATCAATATCTTTACTGCGTTTTCTGGGCAGTATTAACCCCAATCGTAGCAAAAAAATAGAGTCAATTCGCGGCGCAGTCGCTATTCTGGGTCAAAAAGAGGTCAAAAAATGGGCAACTATAGCCATTTCGATAGGTATTGGCGAGGACAGGCCAGGCGAGATCACCAGGCTCTCGCTTATCCGAGCTAAATTTGCGGAGAACCTTGCAACAGCCTTTGAAATGGGAATAAAAGCCGGCTCACTTTTCATAGCGGGACTTTTCTCTCTTCTTGATGTGATACTTCAGCGTCCTATGGATGAAGCTATTAAGGAAGTAGCGGCGGACGACGAGATCAGAAAGGCATTGGTCGAAAAGAAAGGCCCGATGTATGAGGTACTGTCTCTGATTTACGCATATGAACGCGCGGACTGGCACAACGCATCACTCATTATGGTGCGAAACGGCATTGATATCGAAGTTTTAACAAAGGCATTCCTGGACTCTCTGTTCTGGTACAAGCAAATTCTCAATACAATTGACGAAGAGGAAGACGTCTCAGAAGAAGTCCCGGAAGAAGACACACTGTAGATCATGCGCATCATGGCAATTGATTACGGCGACACCCGCACAGGCATTGCTGTTTCAGATGAATCGGCTTCGCTCGTTGGCGACGCCTGGGTAATAAAGGAAAAAAACCAAGCCTCTGTAGCTAAATCAATAGCCGCAGAGGCTCTGGTGCGCGGAGCCGGTATTATTGTTGTCGGATATCCGCGAAATATGGACGGAACAGTTGGGCAAAGGGCGGAAAAAAGCGAGCGTCTTGCCGAGTTGCTCCGGGCTTATTGCGATATTGAAGTAGCTCTGTGGGATGAGAGAATGACAACGATGAGCGCTAATCGCATACTCACCGACATGGGCAGACACGGTAAGAAGAGAAAAAACACCATAGACGCCGTAGCCGCAGCGCTGATCCTTGAGAGCTACCTGAATAAATTACACTTTCTCCCAAATGGTGGTGATTCCCATGCCGCCGCCTATGCAGAGCGTGGCTAATCCGTGTTTTGAATCGCGTTTTATCATTTCATGCACGAGCGTTACGATGATCCGGGCACCGGTCGCGCCAATGGGATGTCCGAGGGCGATTGCGCCGCCGTTGACATTGACTTTTGTCATATCAAACCCCATCTCGCGCGCGACGGCTATCGACTGCGCAGCGAACGCCTCATTTGATTCGATCAGATCTATATCGTCAAGAGTCAGCCCGGCCTTTGCAAGCGCCTGTTTTGTCGCCGAAATCGGCCCGACTCCCATGATCTTCGGATCCACGCCGCCGTGTCCCCATGATACGAGTCTTGCCAGAGGCTTAAGTCCCAGCCTTTTCACAGCTTCGCCGGATGCGATTATTATTGCCGCCGCGCCGTCATTAATTCCGGATGAGTTACCCGCCGTTACCCGGCCGCCTGTTGGCAGAAAAGACGGTTTAAGCATGGATAGCACCTCCATACTCGTCTTACGCGGGAACTCGTCAACCTTAAACTCTACCGTTTTCTTTCTTAACTTGACTGTCATGGGTACGATCTCGTCTAAAAATCTTCCGCCTGCGATCGCCGCCTCCGCTTTCTCCTGCGACGCGAGCGCGAACTTATCAAGCTCTTCGCGTGTTATCCCCCACCGATCGCAAATATTCTCGGCGGTTATTCCCATGTGACAATCATTAAAGGCGTCGGTCAGACCGTCGTAGACCATGGTGTCTATGAATGTAGCGTTACCCATTCGCACTCCGAACCGTGCAAAATGCACTGCATACGGCGCCGATGACATGCTCTCCACCCCGCCTGTAAGTGCGACCTCTATATCCCCGCACATAATGGCGCGAGCCGCCTCAACAACGCTTTTCATTCCCGAACCGCAAATCATGTTTATCTTATAAGCCGGGACCTCCACCGGTACGCCGGCGCCGATCGAGACCTGACGAGCTACGTTTTGACGAAGCCCGGCGGTCAGAACACAGCCAAAAAACACTTCGTCAATATCGCTGGGATCAATACCGGCTCGCTTTATAGCCGCCTTTGCGGCTACTACGCCCAGCTCGGGCGCATAAACATCTTTTAACGTTCCTCCGTAACTGCCTATAGCCGTTCTGCAGCAACTCACAAGAAAAACTTCCTTCATACTCAACCCCCCTCAACATATAGTTATATTTGCCTTAATATACAGCAGTACCCGGTAAATGTCAAACTAAGTTTAACCGGCGGCCAACCTTTAGCCGCGAAATTACTGTTTGACAAGACTGCATAAAGATACTACAATCTACTTTAGTGAAGGATTTCAGCAAAGAGAGGAGCATATACCGATATGTGCAATCAATACTTTGATTCAACAGAACGTGTTGACGAGTATCTAAAAACATATCAGGCGGATAACGTACTTTCAGACGAAGAAATGGAAAGCCGATTGGCGCCTGATCAACTCAATCGCATACTGCCAAGCTTTTTATTAAATGACGCAATAAATTATGACCGTTACGTAAATATGGTTGTTGAAACTCTGTCCCGCACATTTTCCGATAGAGTAACGTTGAAAAACATGACTCAAACACAGGCCTATGATTTTGAGAACCTGGCCTGTCAGGAGTTGAAGGGCGCACATCATCTTTTCTTTGGTATATCCGGGAAAGACAGCAGTATGCTTTTGATTGCCGGCAAGTTCGCGAGAAAAGAATTCAAGGAAATGAACGCATTGGCATACGACAGCGTGTGCGAACTGATCAATACCATTAACGGCGCTTTCGCGTCGGATATGAGTCATGAAGGCATTATTCTCGAGGTCATGCCTCCTTGTACCTGCTCTGAAAATACACTCCGCACATCGGGTCCCCACATGTACTACCTGTCCGCTGATGTATACGACGCTGAGATCGATTTGATATTCTCATTTGAGAGTGAAATGACCATAGAATGCTCCGAATGCTCCGAAAATACTGATGCCGAGACGGCCAAGATCCTCATAGTGGACGATTCTGCAACGCTGCGGGGCAGCATGAGAGAAATACTGGAAGGCGCCGGACATAATGTTGTCGGCGAGGCGGTAAACGGCTTGGATGCTATAGAGAAGTATATGCATCTGCGGCCCGATATCACAACAATGGATATTACAATGCCCGAGATGGATGGTATTACGGCGCTGAAAAAAATAATTGCTCTTGACCCTGACGCAAAAATTGTCATGGTTTCTTCCACAGCGCAGAAGAGCACTGTTTCTGAAGCGCTGATACACGGGGCTTCCGGTTTTTTTCGTAAGCCTCTTGACCCTGAAGAAGTCACCGGTACTATCTCAGAGTTAGTGACCTATTCATTTTGATGAGGTGATGGCTTTGCAAAAAAATGCCTATTTCCGGCTCGGCATAGAAGATGACGGGCTTTACATAATCCTCTATCCCCCGGAACTCGACGGACTTGCGCTGGAGTATTCCGAGGTTCAGAAGTATTTAAAGACGCTCCCTTCTACATCAATAAATACAAGCGGGCTTGCCCAAACGCTGGAATCTCTGAGTTTAAAAACAGCGCTATGGCTCAGCACCGAGCCTATCCCGCATGTGGATGAGTCATTAATAACATATGTCTCCCCCGATAAAATGACGGCTTCCGTAAGGTTTCATGCAGCTTCAGAAGAGGGCGAGCAGCTTAGCAAGGACGATATTTTAGAACGTTTATCAAAGGCGGGTATCGTACACGGAATCGACGAGACCGCAATAGATAATTGGCTGGAAAACAGGCTTTATTGCACAGACATACTTATTGCGGAAGGGACTCCGCCGGAAGACAGCAGAGACTCCTTCATAGACTATAATTTTGAAACCAAGAAGGTATTCCGCCCTACAGTGGAGCACGACGGCAGCATCAACTTCCACCAGCTCAATCTCTTCAATAACGTCTCGCAAGACGACGTTATAGCTGTTTTGACGCCAGCATATCACGGGGAGCCCGGCAAAAACGTGCTCGGCATAAGTCTGCCGGCGAGAAACCCCCAGAAAAAAACTCTGAAATACGGAAAAAATGTCCGTATTTCAGAAGACTCCTTGATTCTTGTTGCCGCAGTCAGCGGACATGTGGAACTGGAAAACGAAAGAGTTTTTGTTGAAAATGTTTATTCGATCAAAGGAAACGTGGGACCGGCGACAGGAGATGTGGATTTTGACGGCATCGTCAGGATATCGGGCGATGTCTTGTCCGGATACTCCGTCACCGCCACATCTGATATAATCATAGAGGGTGTTGTTGAAGGAGCGACCATAACTGCCGGCGGTAATATCGTAGTCGCAAACGGTGTGCATGGCGGAGCGCGGGCTAATATCTCGGCCGAAGGCGATATCACCGTAAAGTTCATTCAGGAAAGCGAAGTCTTTTCAGACGGAGGTATCTACACCGGCAGCATACTATACAGCAAAGTCAAAGCAGGAGGCTGTATTGAGGTCGTTTCCGGAAAGGGTCTGGTAAAAGGAGGGGAACTTCGCGCAAGGACGTCCATTAAGGTAAAAACAGTCGGCTCTCCCTTCGCCGGGGCAAACACGCAACTGGAGGTAGGCGCCAGTCCGGAAGAAACGGATAAGTTCCGTATGCTGGAAGAGGAGCTTGCCGGGAAAAGGGCGAATCAGATCAAAGTTCGACAGGCAATGAAATTTCTGAAGCGGAAAATAGAAATGGGAGACCCCCTCAAGCCGGATCAGGAAAAGTTGATGGCCGCTTTACCCCAACAAATGGAAATGCTGGACACCTCAATAGCTTCGATGTTCCAGAAATACCTCACGATGAAAGACCGCCTGATGCAAAGCACCTCCGGTAAAATCGTCATCGAGGAAACCATCTATGACGGCGCCAAGTTGATTATTTCCGGTGTCGCCTATTATGTACATGAAGATTTAGCTCAATGCCAATTTGAAAAGAAGGGTGTTGAGATACACGTCGGTCCGCTTTCTGATAACTATTGATTATGTCTCCGGTTTCGCAAATGCGAAACCGGAGAGGGATCAGGGGTCAGTCGGAAGTTTGTAAATTAATTAACGCGGACGATGCCGCCGCCTGTGTCAAGCTCTCTTGATACGGTGCGCGGCATATCCCTTTTTCTGTGATTATTGCCGTTATCAGGCTGCTGTCCGTAATGTCGAAAGCCGGATTGTAGCATTTGACGTCTGCCGGCGCCGCAGGCTTTTTAAAAAACAGTTCCTTTATCTCCTCCGGAGGCCTAAGTTCAATCTCTATATCCGCACCTGTTTCACTCTCCGTATCGATTGTCGAAGAAGGACAGAACACATAAAACGGTATCCCATAATGCTTTGCAAGAATCGCGGCGCCGCTTGTTCCGATTTTATTTGCGGTATCGCCGTTGCGCGCGACACGGTCGCACCCGACGAAAACGGCGTCTATTTTGCCCTCTTTCATAACGATGCTTGCCATGTTGTCGCAAATGAGCGTGCAGTCTACCCCTGCCCGGGACAGTTCATAAGCAGTCAGCCTCGCGCCTTGCAAAAGCGGACGTGTCTCGCATGAGTAAACTCGCAGATACATTCCCCGCTCGCGGCCCAGCAGTATCGGACCGAGGCCCGTGCCGTAACGTGACGTTGCCAGCGGTCCGGCGTTGCAGTGCGTCAAAATTCCGAACCCTTCACGGATCAGACTCAACCCGTATTCGGAAATAGCTCTGCACATGTCTATATCCTCACGCAGGATCATTTCGGCCTCTTTCCTCATTGCGTCCAGTATCAGGGGTCTCGGCTTATCCGCTAAGCCTTTTACCAGCATTTCCATGCGCCTGAGTTGTTTTGAAAGGTTCACGGCTGTCGGTCGCGCCGAGTTAAGAAACGCGCTATGCTCAGACACCTTCGTTAAAAAGCCGCTATAGTCCTCCGCTTTCGTCCGGTATGCAAGAACAAAGAGCGCAAATCCCGCGAAAATGCCGATTGCCGGCGCGCCTCTGACCCTGAGCTTTTTAAGCGCGTCGAACATTTCCCCGGCATTTGTAAGCTCTAAATACTTCGTCTCGCCAGGCAGAAGCGTCTGGTCAAGGATAATGACCGCCGCGCCGTCGTCTCTCAGACGAATGTTCTGCGGGGTTTCATGGTTGGTATCAGGCATTTTCATAACTTCCCTTCGCAATACTTATGGTTACAAATATAGCAGAAGAGCCCGCCGCATTCAAACGGTAACGCAAAATTTATTACAATTATCTTAATGTTTTGCGCATCGGTTGCAAATTTACTGAAACTATTGTATTATAGTCGGTAGCTTTTAAACACAAATCGGAACTTTTTTTTGTAATTTACGTCTTAATGAATGATGTTATAACCAACAAGCATATGGAGGACAATTGTGAAAAAGATAACACTGCGTATTATGGCTGCAATTATGGCGGCTGTATTATTGATGCCGGTAATAGCCGGATGCAACAGAAACAAAAACAACGAAGACCCGAACAACGCGGCGGAGACGCCCGAGTTCGTTTTCGTACCCGAGTACTATAGCTTACCGTCCGATTTTACATATATATACTATATGACCATCCTCGGTGAAAAGCTGGTTTTCGCCTCCCAGTTTATGGACGAAGAAAACAGGTCTTATAATACCACAAAACTCTTTTCTATGAATTTTGACGGTACGGGCATAACCGAACTGTCAAATTACAGACTGGATGAAATGCCCGAAGACGTCATGGGCTACGAAAGTGTATCCGGATTATTCACCGATACACAGGGGAACCTGTGGGTGGCTGAGGTCGGGCATTATTACTATTACGACCTGCCGGAAGACTTCGACGAAGAGTCCGGAGATATGCGGGAAATGTATGAGTACTACACCGATCTGGGCAGTAAAACTACCGTACGCAAGCTGGACGGCACAGGCGCGGAGCTTTTGTCCGTTGACCTCAGCAGCCTCAGCAACAACTCAGAATCATTTTATCTCAGAGCCATCAACATTGACAGTGAAGGAAATATCTACATCGCCGACGATTCTTCGATCATGATCCTGGACAGCGGCGGCAGGGTGCAGTTCAGGCTGGAAGTCACAGGATGGATCGACCAACTTATCCGGCTGGCTGACGGCTCCGTCGCATTTTCGGGATACAACGAGAACTCCGGCCGTGGGCTTAGGGCGATAGATATTGCGGCACGGGGCTGGGGAGAGAGTGTTGAGCTGCCTTTTAACGCATATCAGTTTTTTCCGGGCGGAGGGGATTACAGTTTGCTCTACCACGACGGCAGCGCCCTGTATGGCTTGGACGAAAGCACGGGGGAGAGCGAGAAACTGCTCAACTGGATCGACAGCGACATCCTCACTGACGGGCTGGGCAACATAACCCTGCTGCCGGACGGCCGCGTACTGTGTACAAGCCAGACCTGGGACAACACGACCGGCGTGACCCGTTATGAACTCATCATACTTACAAAAGTACCGTTTGACAGCCTCCCGCCAAGAACGACGATCACCCTGGCGGCTATGTGGCTCGATTGGAGCATCCGCAGCGCGATCGTGAATTTCAACAAGACTAACGCAAATTATCGCATACAGGCGACAGACTATGCCGAATTCAACACCGAGGACGACTATCAAGCTGGCATCACACGGCTCTCGACCGAGATAATCTCCGGCAATATCCCTGATATTCTACTCACTTCTAACCTACCTTTCGAGCAATATGTCGCCAAGGGCCTCTTTGAGGACCTGTACCCATACATCGACTCCGACCCGAACCTCAACCGCTCCGATCTTTTTGAAACAATTTTACGGGCGACCGAGATAAACGGGGGCTTATATCAGATTTTCCCAAACTTCAGCATAAATACCATGGTCGGCCATCCCTCGGTTTTGGGACGCGACATGGGCTGGAATATGGACGAATTCATAGCCACGCTCAGGGCCAACCCGCAGGCGACTTCGCCCATGGGCCCCTACATGACCAAGAGCAGCTTTCTGCAGAGCTTCATATCTATAAATCTGGGCGAGTATGTCGACTGGTCTGCGGGAACAGTCAGTTTTGACACCGGCGACTTTGCTCAGCTTCTGGAGTACGCAAACACATTCCCCGAGGAGATTGACTGGGACAGCCCTGGCTTTGACCGTGTCAGCGAATTTGACCTGATTTCAAGCGGTCAGCAGATCTTGATGTCGTTCTGGGTGAGTGATTTCCGGAGCCCGCAGATGTACAAAGCGCTTTTTGGCGGCGACCTCGTCTTCAAAGGCTACCCAACCAAAAACAGAGACGGCAACATCCTCACCATAGGCGCCGGCATTGCAATGACTGCCGGCTGCAAAAACAAGGAAGCCGCCTGGAGCTTTATGCGCACAATACTCACCGAGGACTGGCAGCGCACGAACATGCGCTGGAATTTCCCGACTAACAGAGCCGTGTTCAACGAAATCATGGAAGAGGCGATGACGCCCCAAACCTATATCGACGAAGAAGGCAATGAGATCGAATACTCAACGATGAGTTGGGGCATGGAAGGCTTAACGATTGAGATCTTCGCTCTGACACAGGCTGAGGCGGATATGGTACTCGCTCTGATAAACTCTGCATCCGGCATCTCCGGCAATGACGAAAGCCTGATGAACATAATCATGGATGGCGCTAATGACTTCTTTAGCGGTCGGAGCTCTGCTCAGGACACCACGAGAGTGATCCAAAGCCGCGCCTCGATATACATAGCGGAACAAAGCTGAGTGCGCTAAGCTAAGGGTCTGTCGAGAAATAAGTTGGCAGACCCTAATTCGGAATGCGGAATAGGGAATGCGTGTGAAACTAAAAGAACACTTTGAGCGCCTTAATATTCGGTCTCGTGATAATATCAATGGTCTCATTTGGCTGGCGCCGAGTTTCCTTGGTGTGGCGCTGTTCTACATGGTTCCTTTTGGTGTGATCGTTTATTATTCAATGATCGATAACCCCATCCAGCGCAACTTCATCTTCCTTGATAACTTCTCGGCGTTATTCCAAAACGCGGCTTTCAGGCTTGCGGCGAGCAACACGCTGAAGTTTTCGCTGGTATCGGTACCTCTGGCAGTTGTACTGGCGCTTATGCTCGCCCTTCTGCTGGAGGCGCGTATTCCTCTTAAAAGCCGGTTCCGCACATTTTTTCTCAGCCCTTTGATGGTGCCGGTCGCTTCCATCGTCCTGATTTGGCAAGTCCTGTTCCACTACGACGGCGCCATTAACGAGTTTCTCTCTGTATTCGGCGTTGATAAAATAGACTGGCTGCTATCCGAACACAATCAAATCGTTGTGATAACCCTGTATTTATGGAAGACCCTGGGCTACAATATGATACTTTTTATGGCTGCGTTGAGCAACATCCCGCGCGAACTGATCGAGGTCGCGGATGTTGAGGGAGCGGGGCCGCTTTATAAGCTGTTTTCCTTAAAGATCAGGTACCTGTCGCCGACTTTGCTGTTTGTAACTATCCTGTCGCTCATTGGTTCTTTTAAAGTATTCAGAGAGGCCTATCTCCTTACCGGCGACTACCCTTACGGCGGTCTGTATATGCTCCAGCACTTCATGAATAATATATTCAAATCCCTTGATTATCAAAGACTTGCTTCCGCTGCTGTCGTGATGGCTATTGCGATGGTTCTGATCATCGCCGCTCTGTTCATTGCCGAAAACCGGTTTGGGAAGGATGTTGAAGGGTAATGAGAGGGAGATATGTTGGCCGGGGAATATTGTTTATCATCGCGGCGGTGTTTGCTGTCGTCTTTCTGCTGCCTACGGTGCTGACCATATCGAACTCCTTTATGACCCAAAGCGAGCTTGACGCTAATTACGGCCTGATCTTCCAAAGCTCAAGGCAGGGCGGCAGCAGCAGCTATGTGTCGGACAGGGTAAATCTGAAAATCCTTCCCGACAGGGTCAGCTTCAGCCAGTACGTGACCGCTTTGCTCAGAAGCCCGGAGTACCTCTTAAAGTTCTGGAACTCCGTTATTCTCGTTTTCCCTATTGTCCTCGCGCAAGTCGGCGTAGCGTCGCTCGCGGCATACAGTTTCACAAGATATCAGGGCAGGTTTAAAAACTTCCTGTTTTTCTTCTATATCATACTCATGCTAATGCCTTATCAGGTTACGGTCGTTCCAAACTATCTCGTAGCAAATTGGACAGGCCTGATAAACACACGTTGGTCTATAATTTTTCCCGGCGCCTTTGCCCCCTTTTCAGTGTTTCTGCTGACAAAGTTCATGCGCCGCATCCCCGTTTCTCTGATAGAAGCGGCAAAACTTGACGGCGCGAACGAGTGGCAGGTATTCAGAAAAGTGTGCCTTCCCCAGTGCCGGAGCGCACTTTACTCTATCGCGATATTGGTATTCATCGATTATTGGAATATGGTCGAACTGCCGATCATCCTTCTTCCGGACTCCACGCAGCAGCCTCTGTCCGTGTATCTTTCAACCATAAATTCCGGCGAGGTCGGCATAGCATTTGCCGTCGCGGTAGTTTATATGATCCCACCTCTGTTTTTGTTCCTCCACGGCGAGGAGGCCCTTGTAGAGGGCATCACGCATTCCGGCTCGGTGAAAGGGTAAGGGCGGTCAGAGACCGCCCAGGGATTAGGGATTAGGGGTTAGGGATTAGTCGCAAAATTGAAACTTTAATTAAAATATTATTGTGGATTTTGCCGCAAAACGGGATTTTTACTCTTTCTACTAACCCCTGTCCCTAATCCCTAGTCCCTAAATCACATAACTGCTAAACTTGAGAGGGTAACTGATGAACGAAGTGAAGAAGAGAGCTTGGGTGAAGAATGCGGCTATTGTTTTTCTGGCCGTTATGCTTGCTCTTACTTTTTTTTCAAATACAATAATGAACCGCTCTCTGCCGGAAGTCGCGGCTAAGTATACGACTTCCGGCGTTATCAACGCTAGGATACGCGGTACTTCAGTGGTCTCGGCAAATGAGAGCTACGAAGTCAAGATCCTTCAGACCCGCACGGTAGCGGAGGTCAGGGCCCGTCGCGACAGAGACGTCGAAGCCGGGGACGTATTATTCATTTTGGAAAGCAGCAGCGAGGAACTCGAAAAGGCTCGGGATGCCTTGGAAAAGGCAAGAGAGGAACTCTACAAGCTTGTCCTTGATTATGAAATAGCCGTTCTGAACGCAAGCTTAGATGGGGATTACGCAAGCGAAGTCCGTCAGATCCAATACGCGCGGGAGGACCTGACCGAAGCGCAAGACGCGCGTGATGAGATACCCTACAGTGAAGAGAACATAACAGCCGCCCGGACCGGAATAGTTACTGCCGAAGCCGCAGTCTCCACCGCAGAAATAAGGCTCGCCTCTGCTAAAGCCGTGGAAATCTCAGCACAAACCACTGTAGACACA
>Ga0099364_10011180_pt1 | contig 12285 bp, 10 predicted proteins | sample TergutTh196P3_FD_73070 | JGI IMG/M metagenome (GOLD analysis project Ga0099364, IMG submission 73070) | Microcerotermes parvus P3 segment gut microbial communities from Pointe-Noire, Republic of the Congo - Th196 P3 | ecosystem: Host-associated > Arthropoda: Insects > Digestive system > Gut ...
CTTGCTACTTCGGACGCCGTCCCCACGGGATATTCCGGTATGTAAGCGTTTAGGCCGCGCAGTCCGAGATTGTACGAAGCGTTCAGCATACCGCAGTATGCGTCGCCGCGGCCGTCGAAAAGGTCTTTCCCGGTTTCTTCAGCCGCAGCCGCGAACATCACGGGACCGCAGAATTTCGCGGCAAGAAGCGTTTCCGGCCCTTCCGGCCCGAAGTTACCGAGGTAGACTACCAGGGCGTTTGCCCCGGCCTTCTTAATCTCTTCAAGGGCCGCCATAGCGTCTGTTTCGTTCTCGACGATTTTCTTCGCCGCAACGAAATTGATTTTCGGCTTGATCTTCTTCAATTCAGCCGATACGGCGTTAAGGCGGCGCTCGGATAGTTCCATCACAAAACAGTCGCGCGAAACAGCCACAACACCAATTTTCACGTCCGGAATGTTGCTCATCGATATATCCCTCCTAGGTTTTTTGCTTCAACAGCTTCTTTCTCCTGTTGGCGAGAATAACCGTAAATCTCTGCATTACGATGAAGAATAGCAGCAACACGCCTACGACTATCTTGGTCCACCAGGACGAGAGAGTTCCGTTGAAAGAAATGTATTTTAAAATCACGCCGTTTATCATTATACCGAAAAGCGAGCCTATGGGATAGCCCACCCCTCCGGTCAAAAGAGTACCCCCGATTACGACGGATGATATGACGTCCAACTCCATTCCATAGAGATGGCGGCCGTAACCTGAGAACATGTAGAACGCGAACAGTATGCCCGAAACTGCCGAGCAAAAACCGTTGAATGTGTATATGCCTATCTGTATGCGCCGCGTTGGGAGACCCATCAGATTTGCGGACGTGCGGTTTCCTCCGAAGGCGTATACCCCGCGCCCGAATCTGGTGCGATGCATTATCACGATACCCGCGATAAGTATCGCAAAGAATATAAACACGCTAAGATTGATCGTTGCGGGGGCCCTTCCGGCCGATGGTACTCTTATCCTCCATCTGCCGAGAGCGCGGAGCAGGGGATCGTTGATGGTAATTGACTGGATGCTTATCAGGAAGCATAATCCACGCGCGAAGAACATTCCGACCAGCGTCGCGATGAACGGCGGAACGCTGAAAACGTTTATCAGGATCCCCATCAGGAAGCCGAGGAGTGTACCCACGGCTAGCACAACGATCAGCATAACCACCGAGTTCCAGCCCATGACCTCCGTGCAGTAGGCAAGCAGCATTGTCGATAGCGCCGCCACGGAGCCGACGGAGAGATCTATTCCGCCGGATATGATGACCAGCGTCATGCCGACTGCGGAAACCCCAATATACGCGTTGTCGGTGAAAATACTCAAGAATGTCCTCATAGTGAGGAATCCCCTGTCGCCGTATAGATAACCGCCTATAGCGTATGCCAGGAAGAACAGGAGTATTGCGGAAAGCGCCGGGATGTATTTAAGATCGAGACCTAATTTCCTGTGTTCCATAATTATGCCTCCGATCCTCTGCCGGCTGCGCGGCGGTTTTGGATGGAATCAAGCCGGTTTTTGAAGAACGGCGACTGAATCAATACCACGATTACGACTACGATCGCCTTCACCACAAGCGCACTTTCGGGCGCCACGTCGAATCTGTATATAGATTTTGTGAGCGCCATGATTATTAGCGCGCCGACCACGCTGCCTCCGAGGTAGAATTTGCCTCCCGTCATCGATGTGCCGCCCAGAACCGTCGCCAGTATTGCGTCAAGTTCATAGTATAACCCCGCGTTGTTTACGTCTATGGTCATTATTCCCGATGTGTATATCAGCCCCGAGATTCCGGCGCAGAGTCCCGAGATGGCGTAAACTATCATTATTATCAGGGACGAATTTATTCCCGAGTATCTGGCGGCGGATGAGTTCACTCCAACTGCCTCGACGAAGAGTCCGAAGGCCGTTCGCCGCGAGAAGTACCAGATTATCAAAAACAGTCCCGCGGCGATAAATATCGGTACCGGTAGTTTGAGGAACCATCCCTGTCCGATCACCGAGAACGGGGCATAGGCGGTTCTGAGGGTTCGCGCGCTCGTAATAAGCTGAGCCGCACCGCGCCCGGCCGTCATTAATATCAGGGTTGCCACTATTGGCTGTATGCGGAGCTTGGCCACGAGAAACCCATTCCACAATCCGCAGAGGCTTGTTACCACGAGTGAAATAATAATAACGAGGGGAAATGCCATCGCAGTATCGGGATTGGATATCTCCGTACTGCCGCGTATCAACGAAACGGCAACCGCGCCGGACAGGGAAAGCAGCGCCCCGCAGGAGAGGTCGGTGCCGCCTGTCGCTATTACGAGCGTCATACCCATCGCCAAAATCATCACAGGGACGGCGCGGTTTACTATGTCGATAAGTTCTCCGAAATAGTGTCCGTCTACTATAGTAATCCTCAGGAATCCAGGCTTGAGCAGCGCGTTTACGAGCAGTATCAGGAACAGCGCCAATAACGCCGAAAAAAGCTTCGATGACGTGATTTTACGAATCGTTTCTTTCATACCGCAACGCCTCCCGCTATGGCTTTCAGGATACTTTCCTGGTCGAGACCTTCTTCTTCCATCTCGCCTATCTTCACGCGGTCCCTCATTACAATCACCCTGTTGGACATTCTCACTATTTCATCGATCTCCGACGAGATAAAAACGACGGCCATTCCTTCCCGGCACATGTCGAGGGTGAGTTTCATTATCTCGGCTTTTGCTCCCACGTCGATACCTCGCGTCGGTTCGTCAAGAAGCATAACCTCCGGCTCCGTGGCGAGCCAGCGGGCAACAATCACCTTTTGCTGATTACCTCCCGAGAGATCGCCGACTTTTTTATCGGCGTCCGGCGTGACGATACCCAGCAGTTTGATGTATTTGTCGGCCAGTTCATATTGGGTTTTAAGCGATGTGAAATTTAATATTCCCTGTCGCGCCTGAAGCGCCAAAATGATGTTTTCTCTCACTGAGAGTTCGCCGATAACACCGTCGCGCTTGCGGTCCTCAGGGCAGAAAGCTATCCGGTTTCGTATCGCGTCTTTCGGTGAAACGAGACGGATCGCGTTCCCTTTGAGTTTAATGGTTCCGGTACTGTTTTGATCGACGCCGAACATCAAGTTCGCGGTCTCGGTTCGTCCGGAACCCAGAAGCCCGGCGAAGCCCAGAACCTCGCCCCGTCTCAGTTTCAAAGACACGTTCTCAACGGACAGGTAGGCCGAGACCTCTTCCAACTCCATTACCACGTCGTGGCTCATCCGGGTGTGGATTCGCGCCACGTTCGAAAGGTCGTCCAAATCCTTGCCCACCATCTTTGTCACAAGGTCAATCTTTGGGAGCTCTTCCGCTCTGTACGTCCCAACGAGTTCACCGTTGCGCAGCACGGTGATCCTGTCTGATATTTCGTAGACCTGATCGAGGAAGTGTGTTATGAAGATTATGCCCATGCCTTCGTCGCGAAGGGTTCGGACTATACTGAACAGCTTTGCGACCTCCTGCTTGTCGAGCGAGCTGGTGGGTTCGTCCAGTATCAGCACGCGGGCCGAAACGTCAAAGGCTCTGGCAATTGCTATCATTTGCTGTATTGCTATGGAGTACGAGTCGAGCGATCTCCTTACGTCGATATTGATGCCGAAGCGCGATAGAATTTGCATTGCCCTTCGCTCAAGTTCGCGCCAATCTACGAATAAACCACGCATCGGCTGGCGTCCTACGAAAATATTTTCGGCGACCGACAGGTTTGGACAGAGATTTATCTCCTGGTAGACGCTGCTGATACCAATCGCCATGGCTTCCAGGGGAGATTCCGGCCTTATCTCACGCCCCTGATACAGAATCTTTCCGCTGTCTATCCCGTAAACACCGGTGATGCATTTTATGAGCGTTGATTTGCCGGCGCCGTTCTCACCCATAATGGAGTGTATTTCGCCGCTACGGAGCGTAAAATCCACGCTGTTCAGAGCGCGCACCCCGGGGAATATTTTGTCTATTCCCAATGCTTCGAGCAGCGCTCCGTCGTTTGTGCCTCGCGCTTCGCTCATACTGATCCCCCCTATACAACTACAATATAATTAGAAACTTTCACAAAATAATTTCGCGCCGGGTTTTTTATCATTATACGACGATGAAATTATTTTTTGGAAGTTTCTATAGATTAAAAATAATAATCCGGATATTTTAAAGGAGGGGATCTTAGTCCCCTCCTTTTTATTTTATCGCCGATAACCCTGATAAAATTAGAACTGCCTGTGGGGGAGCTCTTCCACGGCGTTTTTAGCGCCAAGAATTCCTTCGAGGTCATAAACGTACTCGATGGAGTAGGTGACCTTCGGGAGAGTCTCACCGGCCATGATCCTCTGTACCGCATCTACAAACTGCGGGCCAAGCAGCGGCGAGCACTCGACCGTTACGTTCAGTTCGCCGTCGACAACCGCCTGTACCGCGGCTCTGCCGGAATCTATACCGATGGTGATGATATCTTTGCCCGGCGTCAGCCCGGCTTCCTTTATCGCCTGGAAAGCGCCGAGGGCCATGTCGTCGTTATGAGCGTAAAGGACGTCGATTTTCTGGCCGCTCTTCAGGAAGGACTCCATAACTGTTCTGCCGATGTCGGCGGAGAAGTCTCCGGTCTGGGACATGGTGATTGTGAGGTTCGGGTGATTCGCGATTACTTCCTCGAAGCCCCTTTTCCTGTCAAGCTGGGGACCCGAGCCGACCGTACCCTGCAACTCGGCAATGCTGATTTCCTCTCCGTCGCGCCCGTGTTTCTTGAGGTACTCCACGAGCCAATTTGCCGCTCTTCTGCCCTCTTCCACGAAGTCCGATCCGAACCAGGTCACGTAGTAGTCGTCGCCCGGAATGTCGGTCGTCCTGTCCATAATAATGAGGGGGATGCCCGCTTCGTTGATCTCGGCGACTACTTCATCCCAGCCGCTCTCGACCACCGGGGCAAATCCTATCACGTCCACGCCCATCGTGATGAAGTCGCGAAGCGCCTTGATCTGGTTCTGCTGCTGCTGCTGAGCGTCGACGAAACGAAGGTCGAACCCGGCTTCCGCGCAGGCTGACTGAATGGAATTCGTGTTTGCGACACGCCACTCGGACTCGGCGCCAATCTGGGCGAACCCGACGACAATCTGATCTGCCGCCAATGCCGGTGCGGCAAACAGACAAACCATTGCAACAATAGCCAATAACTTCTTCATAGATTAATACCTCCTGATTTTTTTTGGGGGCCGCCCCCCTTTACATATTGGAAACGTAAAAAGCATAACGCGATACGAAGCTCACTTCCATACAAATTTTTACGTCGAGATTGAATTTTTTACGGGTTTGCAGTATTGTCAATACTCAATAGACATTTCAGGTTATTCTCCCGTATGCGCCGCGCCGCCGCTTCTTGATTTGAAATCGCTTTTTCCGCGGTACGTGAGAACTACGCTTTGAAGAAGAATGAAAAAACAAAGCAACGCGCCGGTCGTAATTTGCTGCCACCACGGTTTTGTAAGCCCCGAAGTGACAACGATTTGAGTAATTGTTAACAGCGTGAGCGATCCAAAGAGAGTGCCAATCACATTTCCAACGCCTCCGGTAAGCAAAGTTCCTCCGATAATGGACGACGCTATGGCTCTCATTTCGAAAAATCTGGCGTCTCCGGCGGGGTTGGCCGACGCGTTAATCATGAGAAAGGCGAAGCCGCCTATTCCGGCCAGCAGTCCGCACAGAAGGTGGGAATAGAATTTTGTGCGTTTCACGTTTATACCAAGCATTAACGCGCTTTGACTGTTGCCGCCCACAGCATGTAGATTACGCCCGAGCCGCGACCATTTCAGAATAACAAAAACAGTCAATACAACCGTCAGCGCAATGACAGCGGTGAGCATTATCCTTGCGGGGATAAAATTGCCCGCTCTGCCGTAGGAGCCGAGAAATCGCAGCGGGATGTCTATTTGCAGTTCATGAAGAGCCAGAAAACCTTTATGCGCTACCTTAACCGGTTGACTATTGACAATGGTTGTCATCCCTCTCGCAAAAAACATTCCGGCCAAAGTGATAATAAAGGGTTGGATTTCCAAATACGCTACCAGAAACCCCTGTACGAGCCCGAACGCGAGCCCGATAGCCAATGCCAGACAAATTGCGCCCAAAATACTCCCGCTGTTACCGTTAAGGAAAACGGAGCAGGACATTGTCACCAAAGCGATTACGCCGCCCACCGAAATGTCGATGCCGCCCGCAATCATAACAATGGTCAGTCCGCAGGCAACAATAATCAGCGGCGCGTTGAAATTGAATAAATTCATAAATTGCTGGAAATTTCGAAAACCTCCGCCCCAAATGAACATGGCCAGCCCATACATACCAAAGAATATACAAATTGTTATAGTCAGCAGTAAATTGGTGTCGGTAAGAGGTTCTTTGCGTAAACGTCCCGTCGGCATGTCGTCTATCCTCCGTGGCTTAGGGTGTCCGGAGCCGCCCCTTCATTTTTATTGAACAGTCTGCTCCATAGCTGACCGGCGGTTTTCTTCACCACAGGCGAACCTATAACTACAATCACTATGATAACAATCGCCTTATAAGCTTGTATATCAGTCGACGGGACTCGCATGGCAAGAAGCGTGGTTGTCAGCGCTTGAATAACGTAAGCGCCGATCACCGAGCCAACCATATTGAATTTCCCCCCGCCCAGCGAATTGCCACCGATGGCCACCGCCAAAATCGCGTCCATCTCAATTCCAATAAGAATAGTTTCATGATTGATAAGGTTCAGCCTGCCGACTCTGATAACTGCCGCAATGGCGCAGCAAAGGCCCAATATCATAAATACCAGCAATTTTATCCAGACAGGGTTAATCCCGTTTAAACGGGCGGCTTTTTCATTGATTCCCACCGATTGCGTATAGAGGCCAAGATTTGTAAATTTTAAGACAAGAAAAAAAATGGCTCCGCATAATATTACAAGATAAACCGGCGTGTGGATCGGGCTTCCCGGAATAAAGCGGCCCAGGTAGAGCGCCGGATGATCGAGGGGAATGGTGGGCGTGGCGCCGCCGTTGATCCAATAAGCGATAGAGCGGCCGATGGTAAACAATATCAGAGTCGCGATCATCGGTTGGATATTGAATATGGCGACCAGGGTTCCGTTAAACGCGCCGAAGATCATTGCGACAGCACAACTGACCAAAACGGCAATTATTATCACTCCCCAGGTTGCCGGGTAAGAGAGAATTATTCTGACAAAAACACTGCCCGCTATTGCCGCTGCTGCGCCCACGCTGATATCCTGCCCTCGCGACGCGGCGGTTACCAATGTCATGCCCATCGCCAAAATCGCAAGCTCGGATGCGCTGTTGAGAATGCTGATAAGGTTTCCCGACAGAACAACATTCCCGGCGGCGTTTGTTATAAGAGCCACGGAGAAAAAACCGATATCCCTGATCAGATTGAAAACGACGAGCGCTATAAGAGCGACTACGGGAATGATCAATTGGGATCTTGTAAGTTTTATAACTGCCGCTTTCACGCTAATCCCTCCCTCCCGCAATTGTGTGCATGATGTTTTCCTGCGTCACTTCGCCGCCTCGGAGCTGCCCTGCAATATTGCGATCCTTCATGACAATGAGCCGTGAACAGGTACGCACCATCTCTTCTATCTCAGATGATATAAATGTGATGCTCATACCCTCTTCGGCGAGCTTTAAAACAAGCTTTTGGATTTCCACCTTTGTCCCGACGTCTATGCCGCGCGTGGGTTCGTCAAGTATCAGGTATTCCGGGTGAGTAAGCAGCCAGCGGGCCAGAATAACCTTTTGCTGGTTTCCTCCCGAAAGGGAGCCGACCAATGTATCCGCCGAAGAGGTTTTGATTCCCAGCAACCGTATGTATTCATCGGCAAAGTTTTCGGCCTCGGCTTTCGAAAACGGCTTGAAGAAGCCCTTCATAACCTGCAGCGCAAGAATGATATTTTCCCGAACCGATAAATCGGCTATCAAGCCGTCTCCTTTACGATCCTCGGACATATAACCTATTCCGTTCTTCATGGCGTCAATGGGTTTGGAAATTTTAACGGTTTTTCCATTCATCAGCACTTTGCCTCCGGTAATCCTGTCGGCGCCGAATATCGCCCGCACGCTTTCGCTGCGCCCGGAACCAAGCAAGCCGGAAAATCCATTAACCTCGCCCTTGTTGATAATAAAGTCAAAAGGTTTCACGCCCGCCGAGCTGGAAAGCCCGACTGCTTCATAAGCGGGCGTCCCGCCGGCTTCGGAGGAAGAAATTTCCTTCTTGCGCAGTTCGGAAAGATCGTCAAGTTCCTTGCCTATCATTTTGGCTATAAGTTCAAGGCGCGGTAAGTCACTGATATCATATGCCCCGACAAGCTTGCCGTCGCGCAAAACTGTTATTGAATCGCATACCTCATACACCTGTTCGAGAAAATGCGTGATAAAAATAATACCGACGCCTCGGGACTTCAGGTCGCGCATAAGCGAAAAGAGCTTCGCTACTTCCTGTTCGTCCAGCGAGGATGTCGGTTCATCCAATATAAGGATTTTGCACTCCATATCAACAGCGCGGGCAATGGCGACCATTTGCTGCACGGCAAGCGAACAGCTTGAAAGTTGTTGCCTGGGTCTCGCGGGAATACCCAGGTTATCAAGAATTTTTCCGGCTTCTTTCTCCATGACGCGCCAGTTTACAAAGCTGTATTTACCCCGCCCGATGAACATGTTTTCCGCCACAGAAAGATTGGGGCAAAGCGTAATTTCCTGATAGACTGTGCTAATGCCCAAATTCTGAGCCTCTTGCGGCGATTTAACCGTAATTGGCTTATCAACGCCCGCTAAATTAATTCGACCGTCGTCCTTTTGGTAAACTCCGGTCAAAACTTTGATTAAGGTCGACTTACCGGCGCCGTTTTCACCCATCAGGGCGCAAATTTCGCCTTTATTGAGCGAAAAATCCACATTTTGCAGAGCTTTCACGCCCGGAAATTCAATAGATATATTCCGCATTGTTAAGAGAATGTCGTTTTTCTCGTTTTGCATTAACGCGTTCCCCCTTACGTAAAAAGCGGCGCGGTCATGCAAATATTACCCGCATATCCCGCGCCGCGCAACTTTACGTAAAATCCCCGGCTATTTTTAAAAAATCAAATTGCCGTCAGATGCCGTATTGATCAACGTCAGCCTGTGTAATTGTCCGGGCATCAAAGCCTTTTTCATCGGAAATAACTATCTTCTGCGTGACGCCGTTCTTAATCATGTTGTCTATTGAGTTGGCCTGGAAGGGGCTGCATTGGATATTGAAGTTCCAATTGCCCTTAAGCAGTTCCTCAAGAGCCCATGTATTACAGTCAAAGCCTATAATGACTACGTCTCCGTCAACTCCGTGCGAAATGCCGGCTTCACCGAGGGCGGCAACCGCTCCCGCGGCCATACCGTCGTTCTCTGCATATACGATGTTGAAGCTGTCTCCGGCATTAATGACGGATTCGACAATCTGCTTCGCTGTAGCTTCGTCCCATGTGGCTGTCTGCTGGGTAACAAGATTCCAGTTGGCGTTAGCCTCGACAGTTTCGTTAAGGGGATTGGTACGGCCGATCTGAGCGTCAGAACCCATGGCTCCCTGGATGTGAATGATGTTGTACTCAGCAAGACCCAGATCTTTCAGTAACTCAACGGCGATTTCGCCCTGCTTGCGCATATCGGAAACCACAGCAGCCTCAAAAAGGCTTTGATCAACGTCAATCATGCGGTCAAACAGGAATACTTTGATGCCGGCTTCCTGCGCTGAGCGGAGAACGCTATCCCAACCGGTCGTTTCGGCGGCGGAAATAAGCAGATAATCCACGCCTTCGGTTACGAATTGTCTGGCCGCGTTAAGCTGTTCGTCATTCGTAATGCTGTAGAAGGTTCTGGCGTCGTATCCGTTCGCCGCCGTAAAGACCGTCTCGAAATCTCTGACATTAGCTTCACGATAACCGGATTCGGACGGCGGATTGTTTATTATGCCAAGCTTGATTGGATCGCTTGCAAAGGCGCATGCCGCAAGCGAAAGAACCATAGTGAAAACGAGCGCTGAAATTACAAGTTTCTTCATGTTACAAACCCTCCTGATTTTTTTGGGGGCAAACCCCATTATGTTTGGATACGTTAATAAGAATAACGCTATACGGAAATCTCTTCCATACAAATTCTTACGATAATGTTTAAATATTTACGACCCATCTCCTTAGAACAATTGTTCGATTTTCTTACCGTCGCTTCTCAAATCACTCTTTTAATTTCCCGTACCGCCCTTTTGTTCCGGTCGCAGGCAGTAAGGAAGGCTGTCGAGCGATTTATGATTGATAACGCAGGCACAGCACTTTCCGTGGTTGGCGCAGGTTGTTTTGGGACAAACGCACTCTTTTACTTCCTGGCATTTCATTTTTGGAAATCACTCCTCAGTATTTTTTTCCGGCTTTTTAGTACGAGTATCGCCGGCACATCGAAAAACATTATAAACCATCTTTAAAAAGATGTTTTTGTTCTATAATGTAAGAAATATTTGTCCCTGGGAGAGATAGCGTTTTATGTTGTATTATTATAGAGATAGAGGGGAGGTTTGACGTATGAACAAATCGACCATACGCGGTAAAAGGAGTTTGTCGACATATTTATTTTCACCTTTGTTGCTCGCGGCGCCGATCTTTTTTGTGACAGCTTTTGCGGGAAGGTTTGATCTGTCGGGCATACCTCCAATTTTAGCGGCGGGCGTCGTGATTATTTTTTGTATTATGTCAGGGTTTTACACTCTCCTTTGCCGGCTCGGAATGATAAAGCCCGCCATGGCTCTGGGTCTTGCAACAAACGGAATGCTGGTGATAATCTTTTCGCTCGCGTTTGACTCAGGCATCTTTTTTGATTTATTGGGTATACTGATAGTGATAGCGGGTATCTTCGCCGGGATGTCTGCTGCCGCGCCAATTGAGACGATGTTTGCCAAAAAGATTGAAAATATAATGCCGCAAAACCTGGACGTTGGCGAAATTAACAAAATTATCGACGCAATCCAGTTTCCTTGCGTATTTATGGAGCGCGAGAAAAATGGAATCGAGCGTGTCGCGGCGTACAATCAGCCATTCGCTCTCGTGTTCGGTCTGGAGAAGGGAAAGATATTGGGTAGCACGCTTGACAACCTGTTGCCTATAGAACCGGATAACCTCAATATCAAACACAAGGGCGAGAAGTGGGTCATAAAGCGCACTGCGAGAGGCGGGCAGATTCTTACGATGTTTTCTCCCGAAATGAGATCGGAGGAAGCGGCCAAGATTGAAGTGTTCGACGCAATTGATGTTTCGACGGGTCTTTATGCGGCTGGTTTCATGAAATACAAGGCAAGATCCGACATTGAGTCGGTAAACCGAGGTAAACGGCGGATTACGGTGGCGTTGTTCAAGCTTACGTTTCCTCAGGAGATCGCCGCCCAAATGTCGGACGACGAGAAAAAACTGGCTTTCGTGGTCATGGGACGAACCATTCAGATCGCAATACGTGTCTGTGATTCAGCGTACAGAGTTACCGATGACGAAGTGCTGCTGATGATGCCCGACACTTCAAAATCCGGAGCGAATATCGTCATTTCGAGGATACACGCCATGCTTAAAAAAGCTTCGACGGTCGAGTGTCCCAACGTATCAAAAGCAGTTCTGCACGTTTTCGACAGGGATTATGTCGGAGGTACGGATCTCCCGCAATATGAAAAAATGCTCGAAGAATTGCTCACCTTGTTTTACAGAAAATACCCCGAGCTTGAGAACGTAAACTCAGCCGGTATGGGAAAAAGTCGGGAGGCCTCCGCCTGAATCAGGTACCCATATCTCTTTATTTTTGAAAGAAAAAATAAAAAACCTCGCCGTCCTGTTTGGAAAGCAGGCGTAAAGCTACGTTTTGCACAAAAAAAGCATTCACCGGTGAGGCGTGACGATATTCGTTCCGATAATCTCCCTCGATATCGAGGGATTGGAGATTCGGGGTGAATGGCGACACTTGCTATCACTGTTACTTCGTGGTAATATTCCCCCGTTGAATTAAAGTGCGCAAAAAAAGCTGTCGGGGCGTAGCGCAGTCTGGTTAGCGCACCTGCTTTGGGAGCAGGGGGTCGAAGGTTCGAATCCTTTCGCCCCGACCAATGGAAAAAATAAATAATGCGGGAATAGCTCAGTTGGCAGAGCGATGGCCTTCCAAGCCGTAGGTCGCGAGTTCGAATCTCGTTTCCCGCTCCAGAAATAGCA
>Ga0099364_10011181_pt1 | contig 12284 bp, 10 predicted proteins | sample TergutTh196P3_FD_73070 | JGI IMG/M metagenome (GOLD analysis project Ga0099364, IMG submission 73070) | Microcerotermes parvus P3 segment gut microbial communities from Pointe-Noire, Republic of the Congo - Th196 P3 | ecosystem: Host-associated > Arthropoda: Insects > Digestive system > Gut ...
CTGTGTTTCTGTATCTGTCGATAATTTCGCTGGTGAGTTCGAGAGCTTTATTTGTTAAAAGCCCGCGGGGTCCACCCAGAAAACCGTAAAGCCGTGATTCAGGATTACCTTTTTTCAAGCCGTCAAAAAGGCCGGCAATAACATTATGCCCCCCCGGAGCCTGTCCGCCTGAAAGTATTACACCAACATTTAAAGCTCTGTTAATATCATCATGTTTACCACGAACAAATGTAGCAACAGGTTTCCCGTAGCTAAACTTAAATATTTTCTTCAGTTCTTCCCGATCAGAAATTGATTCTGTAGGAGTACCGAATTCAACAGCAATTTCGCCTATATCAGCACAAAGACTAGCCGGAAGCTTCGGAACATAATCGTACCTAACCTTTTGTAAAATAGAAACATCCATAAAAACCCCCATCAAAAAATAAAACTATTCACACCCATGACCCATAACCCGCTCACTGAATTACCGTACCAGCAAAATCATCTCCCGAAAGCAGTTTCCTTAAATTATGAAGATCCTTTCCCGCTGCACAGATTACCTTTAATCCAATTTTTGCGGCATGCCGGCTTGCAACTGGATCAAAGGGAACATTCTTCCCCGGAACCCAATTTTCACAGAACATGGAATTAAATTCTGCCCAGGATATTTTGTCTATTGGTTTTGCATCGGGATTTTTTTTCGGATCGTCTGTATATACCTTGTCGATATTTGACAGGTTGATTACCGAATCTGATTGAAAACGTTCTGCCAACAGAACGGCATCGTAATCCGAAGAAAAACCAGGTTTCCAGCCGGATGCAACAAGAACCCGGCCTATAAGGGGTTCAACCTTTGTGGGATCGTACACCACGTCCTGGCTGCACCATTCGCCCATGACAGCCCTGACAAGCTGTGCGTTGAGTCTGGTAGCCATAATGCCTATCCAGTCTGCCTGCTCGTCCGAAGGGGAGGCGAAGAGATTTCTGTATGCTTTTTGCCATTCTCTGGCCGGGCCGCCGCCGCCTGTAACCAGGATAAAGCGGCGTTTTTCATCACGGTTTAAAAAATCTCCAATAAGGGCGGTAAAATCTCTAAGGAAGTCTTCATCAACATTTGAGGGAGCGACAATGGAGCCTCCCAATGATATAACAGTTACCATAATCACTCCTTCGTTACTATAACATTACTCCAGCGTGAAGTGTAAGATCCCAGCTCCCCTGCGGCTTCTTCCCAGATATTCTGAAGCGAGAATTCACGGTTACGTGTAACTGTTCTTTCCTGTGGACTTAAATGCAAAAGTCCGTGTTCACCTCTGGAAAAAGTAACACGCTGGTTATCAAGATTCCCGAAATAGTATCCTGCATTATCTTCTCTGAGGAGGAATGAAGGAGGAGCAAAACCTGCGCCCAGGACAGGATCCGCCGGAACCCAGCCGAACCCGTCCAGCCAGAACTCCGCCCAGAAATGTACCGTAGTGTTCATTTCTTCATCGACCAGGACACCTGACACGGGAATGGCGGGTACACCGGCGGCTCTTAGAAGAGCACAAAAGAGCAGGGCGGCATCGTAACTTCCGCTGCTTACTTCGTACGAGCTAATCAGCCACTCGTAGATCCTCTGCGCTTTCACAAGTGGCAGGGTCTCCCGGCTGCTTAACTGTGTTGCCCTGGATCTGATGTCTTCGTCGCCTGAATTAACAAGAGGAGTAGGCTGTGTATAGAGATCATTTACTGGAGCAGGGGAGTTCAACCTGGGAAGCGCCTGACTGCGTATATTTGTTTCAACTGTGTAAACATCTACCTGGTATGACAGGCTGATCTGGTGGTTTGACAGAGGGATCACATTGATAAACTGGAACAGAGATGTCCCATTATAATTTTCAACAAATGGTTCAATGTTACGGTTTAAGAGATTAACATTATTTTGTGATGCAGATGTTACAGGAACCGGCATCCAGATATAAAGGGCATTCGGGTTTTCAGCCACGGCTATTCTCATATCTGCTGTATAGGAAACTGTATAACTCTGCCTGTTTGAAAATGATTTTGTGCCAGGCCTTCCCGTTACCTCAAAATTTACAGATCTTGAAACACCTCTGTCTGTTCTTACTTCGAGGGTTCCGTTTATGGCTCCATCCGGAACACGCACATGAATTTCTCTCTCGCTCCAGAGAGCGTATGCAAACTCGGAGTCCGGTACTTTCATATAATCTTGAAAAAATGTACTCCCGGATACTGCCGGGGATTGTTCAGCAACCCAGGAAAAGTAAACTCCTCCGTTGTTCCTTGAACTCCCGAAATAGTTTCCATTAATGGTGACCAGGGAGCCAATTGGTCCTGAAACCGGTGTAATGGATGTTATTACCGGCACACCTCCGCTCTGCAATTCACTGGAAGTCGGAAAATTAAGCAGGTTTGAAAAAAGAGCAGGGTTACTTCTGTTGACGCCCCTATGTACATATACCAGCCCTGCATTTCCGAACTCGGGAGTATATACATTGATTTCATTGTCTGTCCAGGAAATATAGGATGAACTGGTGGGCGGAGAACCCGCTATAGTAATAAATGATTCGTTCCTTTCATTACCAAAACCTGAGCCGTGGATAGTGAGGAGATCTCCCATATATCCAATGGGAGGTTCCAGCCGGGTGATTACAGGTACATTTTCACTGCAGCTAAAAAAAAATATATTCAGCAGAGAAAATATCAATATGTACCAATGTTTAGTTGTTATCATTAGTGCCGGAATTCCTGCCATCCCTTAACAAGTTGTCCCTGGGTAATCTGTCCATATAAGGTTCAAGGGTCAACTGGATTTCCAGGTAAGAATCATCCCCGGTTCCCTCCGAAGAAAGAGGTACAATAAAATAAACTGTCTCATTGAAATCTAAAGGAATGGTTTGAATTGTGGTATGATAGCTGATACTTTCGTTTGGAACGCTTATCCATATCTGACCTTGAGCCACAAGAAAATGCTGGCCTACCGGTCTTAAATAGGGGATGAACTGAATGGCAATAATTATATTTGACCCGACCATCTGAAAACCTACAGAACGGCCGGGGAGGGTTACAAAGGAATTTTCCGGGTTCCAGATGTCTTCCTGATCCTGTTCGACAATTCGTGAAACAATATGCAAAACAACCGCCCTCTCCCTGATGCCGGGAAACTCATCCAGAGATACATCCTGGGCACCCAGGAAGAGCCCGGCATTCAGTAGTAGAATGCCGGATAACAGGAGGCAGGTTCTCATCTGGAAGGGAATCTCCTTGTATAGTCGGCGGCGTTAATCAGGGCAGGCTCTCCGGCCCGATCAAATCTTCTGTCGCTGGGGAGTTGAATTACCGTTACATCGCCGCCGCCCTGGCTGGATAAATATTCCAATATGCTGATCATATCCTGTATTGGGATTGCGTCATCAAGGTAAATTTGAACGTGATCCGATAATACAGCCACCGGCTCAGGCTGCGGTTGGGGAAGCGGATCGACACCCCGGAATGTTAAAAATAGTGTTAGTATCAGAACTGCCGCCGCCGCCGCTGCCGCCGCCGCAGGAAGTGGCAGTGAAACTGACTTGCTCCAGATACCTCTGACACCTTTTCTTCTGTCCTGGGATCTGGCCTGTGCTGCAGAAAGCTTGTTCCAGACCCTCTCCTTTGCCGCTTCCATGGCAGAATTTTCTTTCTGTAGAAACTCTCCATGGAGAAGATTCCCAAGCTCTTTCAGAGACTGGAGCGCTGAGCGGCAGTCAGGGCAGGATTCCAGATGGGTTTCCAGTTTTTCCTTCCAGGGTGACTGGAGCTCTTTATCCAAATAAAGTGATAAAATTTGACGATCAGGACACATTCACACCATCCTTAATAAAGGCGCTTAAAAGTCCGGAAAGGCGCTCTCTGGCTCGGAATACCCGGACTTTCACATTGCCCTCGCTTACGCCAAGGGTACGGCCAATTTCTTTATAATTTAATTCACCGTACTCTTTCAAAATCAGTACCATCCTAAGATTTTCAGGCAATTTTTCAAGGGCTTCCCGGACTTCTTCGCGGACTTCCTTTTTTAACAGGATGTTCTCTCCGGTTTCAACAACCTTTACATCTTCCCTGAAAACCTTCTGGTAAGCTTTTGCCTCCCGAACCTTGCGCTTGGCATAGTTCAAGGCAGCATTTTTCACCACCCTGATAAGCCAGTACTTAGCCTCGTCCGGGCTGGGGAAAACCATGTCTTTTTCGTGGAGTCTGAAAAAAGAGTCCTGACAAAGATCTTCCGCCGCATCTTCGCTGTTGGTGATACGAAAGGCAACCCTGAAAAGAATCGGAAATACCTGCTCGTAAAGCCTGCGGAACTCTTCTGTAGAAAACTTCTTCCCTCCCGTTCGGGATTCCCCCTCATTCATTCTATCAAACAACCTTTTTTCATAATTGTTACATTAACGTCGCCAGGTAGTGCCCTGTGCGGAATCTTCGAGTATTATTCCCCTCTCTTTCAGATGCTCCCTTATATCATCGGCTTTCCTGTAGTCTTTGTCGATTTTGGCCTGGGAACGTTCCTTAATTAGGGCTTCAATTTCTTCAACAAGGGCAGGATCTTCATTGACACCCTGTTTGGCTTCCATTTCCAGATTGAGTGCCAGTACCTTATCCATTTTATAAGCGGCAGCCAGAGCCTGTCCCGCACTTACCGTCTGATCTTTCAGGAGCCCCCAGAGTGCGGCAAGTGCCCGCGGAGTGGAGAAGTCATCAGACAGAGCTGTGTCAAAATCAGTGAAATATTTTTCTGCAGTTTCACCGGCGGTGCTTTCATTCCGGTCTTCTTTCAAGGCCGCAGCGGAAAGCACCCTGATTCTGTCTCCGAGGGATTTTCTTGCGTTCCTTGCCCCGTCCAGAGCCTCACGGGAAAACTGGAGCTGGCTTCTGTAGTGGCCGCCAAGGAGGAAGTATCTGTAATCCAGCGGATCGTAACCCTCGTTAATAAGACTCTGAAGGGTTAGAAAACCTCCTGCGGATTTTGACATTTTTTCTTTATCAATAACCAGAAACTCATTGTGAACCCAGTATTTTACCCAGGGGCTTTTTCCCGTTGCGGCCTCGCTCTGGGCAATTTCATTGGTATGATGCACAGGAATATGATCTATCCCACCGGCGTGTATATCGAACTGCTCACCAAGGTACTTAAGGCTCATAGCAGAACATTCAATGTGCCAGCCCGGATAGCCCCGGCCCCAGGGGGAGTCCCAGACCAATGCCTGATTCTCAAACTTGCTTTTGGTGAACCAGAGCACAAAATCGCCGGGGTTTCTTTTATTATCATCCTCAGCAATACGGGCTCCTGCCTTTAGATCATCCAGTTTGAGTTTTGCCAGTTCTCCGTAAGAGGGAAATTTGCTGATATCAAAATAAACATTTCCGCCGGAGGTGTAAGTAAAACCTTTCTCCTCAATACGTTTTATGAGATCGATCATTTCACAAACATGCTCTGTTGCCTTGCAGACAATGTCAGGCTCTGTAATATTAAGCCGCCGGGTGTCATTGAAAAATGCACATGTATAATATTCCGCGATTTCCAGAACACTCTTACCCCGTTCCGCTGCAGATTTCACCATCTTATCTTCACCCTCATCATTATCGCCTGAGAGGTGACCAACATCAGTTATATTCATCACATAGTTAACATCGAAACTAAAATGGCGGAGAGTGCGTACAATAATGTCATGAGTAACATAAGCCCTTAGATTGCCTATATGAGCATAGTTGTATACAGTAGGGCCGCAGCCGTAAAAACCAACCTTGCCGGGGATTAATGGCTCAAAATCCTGCAAGCGCCGTCCCAGGGTGTTAAAAATGGTCATGCCGAATCTCCTGACAAAAATCTATATTTAGGACATAATAAACAGTATGGAAACAATACGAAAATTCATGGAAAAAATCAATAGCGAAGTAAAATTTAGAGGAAAACTCCGCTTCTATGAACCCATGTCCAAACATACCACCTTCAAGGCAGGAGGCCCTGCCGATTTATGGGTAAGGCCGGACAAGGAAATATTTCTCGATTATGTTCCACAGTTATTAAAATGTGCTAAAGGGGAGGGCATAAGCATATTTATCCTCGGTGCAGGAGCAAACATCCTTGTAAGTGACAAAGGCATCCGTGGAATAGTGCTGGATACGAGTGCATGGCAGGGAACGAGAATATTATCAGATACCTCACACAAAGGCACTAAGCCACGAAGATCTAAGAGTACTGATTCGGATATTCAGGATAAATTAAATACCCTTAATTCTAGCTTTGTGTCTCCGTGTCTTTGTGTGAGTAAAGCTGAAGTATTATCAGGAATCCAGGTAGATCACCTTGTCGATGTAGCAGCGGAGAAAGGGCTTTCGGGGCTAGAATTTCTTGCGGGGATGCCTGGTTCAGTAGGCGGAGCTGTCTGGATGAATGCCCGCTGTTACGGGAAATCTGTCTCAGATGTTCTTCTGGAAACAGAAATACTTGATGAGGACTTCAATATCGCTAGAATTCCCTTTAAGCAGTCTGATTTTTCATACAAAAAGAGCCCTTTTCAATCCAGAGATGTGTTGATTCTGTCGTCTACCTTCAATGTACAAAATGAGAATGTTGAGGAAATAAAAAAGAATATAAATTTTTACCGTAATGATAGAGTTGAAAAGGGACATTTCCGTTATCCTTCTGCCGGCTCGACATTCAAAAATAACGATACCTTCGGCGAACCCACAGGCAAGATCATCGACAGGGCGGGATTGAAGGGCTTTTCTGTAGGTGCCGCGCAGGTTGCTCCCTGGCATGGCAATATTGTTATCAATACCGGTAGTGCAAGTGCAAGTGACATAAAGCTCCTCATTGACGAAGTCGCCCTGCGGGTGAAACAAGAACAGGGTTTTGAACTGGAAAGAGAAGTTCAGCTTGTAGGTGAATGGTGACATCTTCCTTTGTGAGCTCCGTGAGCTTTGTGAGAGGATTGAATCCCCCTATATTATCATTGTATCGTAATTAACAGGGAGACTTTGTGAGCAGACTTTTCTGTTTTGTTTGTTTATTTCTGATACTATCCTCCACCGCGAAGGCGGACTCCTACTATACCATAGATGCATCCGGCTCCCTGGCGCGTGGTATTGCCTCTGAGAGCAGGGGAGCGGAGGTAGAGGCTCTTTTTTACTTTGTTCATGCTCTTGGCCTGGAACCCGGTCTGAGGGAAGCTGCTGACTGGGTTGAGATGCTCAGGGCCAATATCATCGACGGTAGTGTTCGGGAAGATACTGGAAATATCAGCGCAAATGTCAGGAATGAAATACAGCTCCGAAGAGACTGGATCGCAAGGCTCACAGAAACGGAAGAGTTTTTTTATCAGATACTCGATTCTGTAATTTTCCCCTATACGCTCTTTTATTCAACCAGTCTGGAGCTGGGCAGTATAGATTTTCAAAATGAAACAGTGGATTTTAACATTCTCATGAATTTACGAACAAACAGGGTTTGGGTAAATTCGATTCAGGAGACAGTTCAGATAATTTTCGACGGCTTGAATAATACAGGCAGAAAAAATGACTGGGGGCTGGCTGCATGGCCCTCTCAGAGCCAGACTGAGACAAGTCCTTTTAACAGACGTTTTCAACATGATGTTTCTCTTGTTTTTGAGCTGGTAAATAACAACAATCTGATCATTGGAAGTCAGACGGTAGACATCAGACCTTATATCCAAATCATCCCTGCCAATGACGGCCGGTTCATAGTTGATTATTCAGAAAATCATTTTGAAACGGTTTTTTTTATCGCAGTAGAGGCTGATGATGTGGGAGATGATCTTTTTATCCGGCTCGCTTCTGTAAACGGCTTTATGCCGGAGAACACAGAGCTTGCGGTGAGGCCGCTGCCAGGGCATGTCTGGGATATGTATTACTCAGGCCCCCGCCATCTTAATATACAAAACGGTGTTTTGACAGGATTCAACCCTTCAATTTCTACTGATGAATCAGAGCGTTATCAGAATAATATTTTTCCCGATGAAGTATGGACAGGTGAAACTGTTGAAATTTCCGGTATAAGTGCGGGAGCTTTCAGTAACAGAGGGCTCTGGGGAGAAGTTTCTATACCAGTCGGTATTGTCTCCATCGGTGCAAGGGCATTCAGCGAAAACTATCTGGAACGTGTTACCATTCCTGACAGTGTTATTTCCATTGGAGATAATGCATTCTCGGAAAATCGCCTCACTGGAATTACCATAGGTTCAAATGTAAATATGGAATTTTCGAGCTTTGAACTTGGTTTTTATTCCTCATATCTGTTTAATGACAGGAAGGCGGGGACTTACACCTATAGCGGAGGCTACTGGATTGTTGATGGTATAAGAATAACACTTCCCGTTCATGACATTTCCGCCAATGTATTCGCAATTTCCGACCGTGAATTTGAAAACATGCACCTCGGGAGTATTACAATACCTTACGGTGTAAGTACCATTGGAGAATTTGCGTTTTACAGAAACCAGCTTGACAGTGTAATAATACCAGATAGCGTTACCTCCATAGGTCAGGCGGCGTTTTCCAATAACAGGCTCAGTACTATTACAATTTCAAACAATGTTTCAGCTATCGGGATAAATGCGTTTTCCAACAACCAGCTCACCAATATTACATTACCCGATAGTGTTACCGTTATTGGCGGCGGTGCATTTTCCAGAAATCAATTGTCCTCTGTTACATTGCCAAACAGTGTTACCAGCATTGGAGCCGGTGCATTTTCCAGAAACAAATTAACCGCTATTACTTTACCCGAGAGTGTAACAAGAATTTGGGAAGGTGCATTCGAGGGTAATCAAATTACCAGCATTACAATAGGTGCAAATGTAGAGATTGCTGACGAACTGTGGGGGGTTAGAGTTTCAACTTTCGAAAACGGATTTGTAGAATTTTACAGAGCACAGGAAAGCCGGGCAGGAACTTATATTTTTGATGACGGCGTCTGGAGTGTGCGATGAAGGAATCGCTGAGGACGCAGGGGACGCAGAGCTCGCGGAGGGGTGTTACCCTTTTCGTGCTTAGGCTTTTTACTTACTATAGCACCTTGTTTTTGGTGGTTTTTCATCCGGGTATTATAGTCTCTTTTGACAAACCGGGTTTGTTTCTTTTCTTTATTATTATTCCTTTAATGTCTTTAATTGCTTTTCTGCCTGCACCATGGGGAAGATCCCGGAACAGGATGATTGTTGCATCATTGTTTCTGTTCATTCTGTCGTTTTCGGCTGCTGGATTTTCTTTCGCTTCCATGCCGCTTTTTCTTGTTGGTACTATTTCATTTATTTTAACATTGTTTCTTTTTCATTATCCGCGTTGGGCGAAACTATCAACTTTTGAACCTTTCATTGTTGCCTGGATCTGTTTACGTCTTTTGGCTTTTTCACGTTCCGGAGAGGAAGCGGCAGGTGAGAGTATTGGTCTTACTCAGTTCATCCTTGCCTGGACTGTTATTGTTTTTCTTCTCCACAGCGCAGTTATCTACCTTTGTCTGTATCCAAAAAGTTTATCAAGTATAAAAAAAGAAATCCTGATTTTTGGTGGAACTGCTGTCACATTACTTACTCTTTTGGTTTTCATTCTTCCTTCGGATTTTGTTAGTAATTTAATGGTCATCAATCCCCTGCAGGACAGGAGGGATAGGACACGCTCTTTTGACGGTGATAATGATGATTTATTCGACAGACACGGAGAAGGCAGACAGGTTATCCCTGGAGACAGAAGCGGAAGGCGGCCTGGCCTTAGAAGTCTTTCAGAACATGACTGGCAGGGAAGACAGGGCAGCGAAAGACAACAGTATACTGTGATGGTTGTTGCATCAAAAAATGAACCTGTATACATGGGTAGTGAAATTCTTGGAAAGCTTGACCCAATTGAAGGCTTTCTATTTAGCCTGGATGAATCGTTTAATTCTCTTTCGTCTCGCCGCTTTTTTGTGAGCTGGCATGACAATGAACCAGTCTTCGATCTCGACAGGGAGAGTTGGGAAGTATTTTCCTTTTCCACCTTGTCGCAGAGGTATCTTCCATACAGACCCGTAGTAATAGAACCTACAATCCTTAGTGAAAACACAGGCCCATTTCGTTTCACACACCGGAGTGTTTCTAATGTTCATTACAGGGAACCATTTGAACTTCTTGCTTTTAACGGTCGTGAATTAAACAATAGGGAAATAGTTGAGCTTCAGCCTTATCTTGAAATAAACCTTGCAGATGAAGACCTTGAAGTATTTTTAACCCATCTTGATAATGTAATGAATGATTGGGAATCCAACCGGCATAATATCATGGGAAATGTCAGAAATGATACCATGGAAAAAGTTGCAGCTATACTCCTTGGCTTTTCTGAATTTCAGTATCATATCAACTTTAACAATTCTGCTTCAATTTCACATCTTGTAAATTTTATTACCAATACAAGAGAAGGTGATTGTGTAGAATTTTCCAACACAGCTGCAATTCTGGGACGTCTTGCGGGAGTTCCCTCAAGAGTGGTAACCGGTTTTCTTGCCGCAGAAGGACTGCAAACCCCAGCCCACCTCCGCGGATTGATGGCAATCAGGAACCAGATGCCTCTACTTCAGCAATTTCCTTTTGAGGATCTTTACCTGGTAACTGACGCTCACGCCCATGCCTGGCCGCAGTTCTACATCCCCGCTTACGGTTGGATCGATTTTGAAGCCACTGCATTTGCTATTCCTCCGGTTGGCTTTGGAGATGGTAATATGCGGGATGTGGTTATTCCCATGTTTGATCAAAACAGAGTTTTTTCTGCCGTAAGAGCATTTCCCTGGAGACAGGTAACACAGGTATTAATTATCCTTGCCGGCACTTCCCTGATAGGTGCTTTCGGTGTACGATATGGTAGGGAATTGTATCTTCATTCGAAAATAGAAAAAGGAGGCCGTGAGGGAGCACGTTCACTCTATCTGCTGCTTTTAGCAAAACTTGCAGCAGACGGAAAACCTATAAAGCCCGTTTCCAATACTGCTTCCGAATATGTCCGGCTTTTCCCGGAGGATTTAGACACCGAGAGCCCCTTCAACTCATTCGCTGAAATTTACAAAGAACTGCGCTGGCGTACCTTTAGCGACACTAACGAAGAAGATATACGTTTAACGGCTCTGAAAGATGAATATATCAGGATACTATCAATACACCGACGAAAAGGCATTTGGGGAGCTATAGTCCGCATATTCAGTTTACGGGGACTATTATACTTGTAGAGACTATATGTAACGAACCTCTATGCCGCCGAACGAAACGCTTCCTGATAGTTTAAGTTTCGGTGCATTATCAACAGGAGCGCTGAACATTTTTTCCATATCGACGCCGCCCAGTGTACAGTTGATATGGTCTATAACCTGCCAGTGTTTAGGAACAAAAAGCCTAATGGCCCCGAAGCTGCAATTAAGAACAGCTTCTGCACCGTTTGGGCTGAGCTCCACCTGATCAAAGAAGATCTCCAGTTCGCCAAAGTTGCAGTATAACTGGGCGGTTTCCATGTTGGTCGAATGAAGACGGCGGCTTATTGAACCGAAATTCACACTAACGGTGGGATTATTACCATCATTGACGTTTTCGTTATCTGAAAGCGTTTGATTATTTGATGTTTTTCCGTAGCGTTTGTGTTTATGGTTTTTATTACAGAGTCTGTTAGGAAGCAAGATGCCAAGTCCTATTGAAGCGAGTACAGAAGCGACAATCAATGTCCAAACAGGAATATCAGGCAGACCAAGCATCTTTTGAAAAATATAGTAAAGGATCGCCAAAGGAACAGGTATCATGGCAAAACGTAAACTAACTATATTTTGTACAATGGATGTAATTGCAAGAACAGCAATAATAATACTGAAAATACCAATATCAATATAATTTTCAAACTGATTCACAAGTAGAAAAAAAGCGGCGAGTAAAAAGAATGTTCCCCATATCAGTTTTGAAGAATTTAGTTTCATATCAGCAGGCTCCTTGAATCAACCATATATATTTTTATGGTTGTTAGCTTCAGCCTACATTAAAGCCTGCTCAAGATCAACTATAATATCGTCAATGTGTTCAGTTCCAATGGAAAGACGTATGGTATTAGGCTTAATTCCCTGTTCCAATAGTTCATCGACAGAAAGCTGGGAGTGGGTTGTACTTGCCGGATGGATCACCAGTGACTTGGAATCCGCCACATTTGCAAGTAGTGAAAACAGTTCCAGCCTGTCAATAAAGTTCCTAGCTTCCTCTGTCCCGTTTTTACCAGAATCTGATTTTATTTCAAATGTGAAAATC
>Ga0099364_10011182_pt1 | contig 12284 bp, 10 predicted proteins | sample TergutTh196P3_FD_73070 | JGI IMG/M metagenome (GOLD analysis project Ga0099364, IMG submission 73070) | Microcerotermes parvus P3 segment gut microbial communities from Pointe-Noire, Republic of the Congo - Th196 P3 | ecosystem: Host-associated > Arthropoda: Insects > Digestive system > Gut ...
TTCTGTCTTATCCCTTTCTGGGATATAGTTAAAATAAGTCCTTGCATTATCTTGTATCCAGGCAAGGTACTCTGCTTCTTGTTCCTCTGAAGTTGATTTATCTTCTAAACCGCCTTCCAAGATATTATAGGGCAATGCGTTTTCACAAAAACAGGTCACAATATACACAGGAAGATCAAAATAAACAGCTACATCATTAGTGACATTACGACGCAATTCATCTTGTGCGTTTTCCCTTGCATTATCAAAGCTCACGCATCTGCAATCCAATTTCTTTTTGTCTGATAAATTATCATAAAAATCCTCGTAGTCCTCTGCTTCAGAAACATCCTCATCTTCAGGAAAATCAGGATGTGCATCACGATAATATTCTGCCAGGCGTTCTTCATCCATTTCAAATTCTTCATCAATACTCTCAAGCATAAACTCTTTGAAACAAATTTCCATTGCTTCAAATATTCCGTAGGGCAGTTTTTTTAGTTTTTCAATGATTTCATTGATTTCATCCTTGTCATCAAGTGAATGTTTCTGCAAATGTTTTCTTAGTTTTTCAAAATTACTCTTCATCTTTTAAACTCCTTTCAATTATTTTCCCCTTCTCACTTCTCATTCGTCTGTTTCCTCAATAGTCTTTAAGACAAACTCTTGAACATCTTTTGCGTATTGGATGGCTGTTTTCATATCTGCATTGGTAATTTCAAGTTGATTTGGGTAACGAGGCATGACTCCGTATCTTGTCAAAAAAACAGCTTTAGTTAATAATGTAGAAAATTCAGCATTATATTCCAAGCATACTTTTACAAGCTCTTCAAGAATATGCGTTTTTTCCGGTTCGATATCATTTATAAATATAAAAGCCTTTAAATATTTTTCTGCAGATTGCTGGCAATGAAAACAGATTATTTCATCCGGTGTTGGATGGTGCATTGCGGAAAGGTACACTGCGACTCTTAAATCATCATTAGCTTTATCAAGCCATTGTTGCAATATTTCCGCTTTATATTTATCCATACAGCTTAATTCCTTCCCTGACAATTTTTCTTTCAAGGGTTGCATACATTTTTCGGATATGAAAACGGCTCTGCTTTAGCCCTAATATATCTACAGGCGGTTTTTTAACAGGATAAATCGCCATACGAATAGCATCAATAGCTTCCAATTCACGTATTTCCATTTCATCCTTAAACACCACATATAAATCTATATCAGAATCCTTATTTGCTGTTCCATAGGCATAAGAACCAAAGAGATATATAGCTTCCACAGGCACAGTGTCAGCAATTACTTGGGAAATTTCAGCTAAATTCTGCCTTATGTCATCCATTGCTAGCAAACCTCCAGCCCATTAGCATATACATCATAATACCTTTTTGTTCCAAGCCGCAAAAGGGGCTTGACCCGTCCGCCCGCTTTAGCGGGCATAAAATCAATTCCATGAAAGAGCCAGGTCCGCAGGACTTGACACGATATAACACTGGCAAATAATTTTTTGCCGGGTTGCCGTAAGGGAAGCTCTGTTCTCTTTTACCTTTTCTCTATTCATTTTTACCTTTTACCTAACCTCTTTTCACTTTTACGATGTTTTCCAATTTTCCAGCCGTAAACCATTAATATTTTGAAAATGTTTTATATTGTCAGTAACCAGAGTGTAATTGTTATGCAGACAGAAAACAGCTATAAAAATATCGGCATCTTCGGTGTTCCTTTTTGCCTTTCTTTCTTCTACATATAACTTGATGGCATCTTCCAAAAGATAATCGCCCAATAAGCCAACTGGAAATAGCAGACAAAGGCTTTCCAACTCGCTTAATTTCTTTGATGCATTTATCAATAATAATCCTCGTTTTACTTCATAATAAGAAAATGGATTAATTACAATTTTATGGCCGGCTTCAAGGGCTTTTTCAATGTTTTCATTTACAGCGGTATTTCCCTTGAGATAAAATGATATAATATTAGAATCAAGGGCATAAATGCTCATTAAACATTAATCTCCTTGAATTGCACTCTTTGGGACAGAATTGCGTCAAATTCCGGCGGCAGCGGATCTGTTTTATTTGATTTTTTAACTTCTTCGGTCAATTGCCTAAAAGTTGCAAGTTTCCGGGCAATTTCTGTGTCATGACTAGTTTCATCCTCAAAAGTCAAAACAGCCTTCTTTTTCTGCGGTATTTCAACCGGCTTGTCAGGGATAAATCGTTCATTTTCAAAAACACCTGTTATAACTAACACTGCCTGCTCCTAAAAATCATCCTACTTCCAACACGTCTTTATAATACCCCAACAGTTATACGTGGTCAAGGTGATAAAAATGTGCCACTGTAGTCTAAAAAATCTTGTGTCATAGTATGTTCACTTTTGCTTAGTCTTTGTCATTATCGGCATCATAGTCAATACCTGCTTCTTTAGCTATTTGAGTCTGCAGTGCTTTCGGCACATATTTAAATGCGACGCTGTTTTGTTGTACTGCCGCCATACACATTTCGGCGGTTTTAAGGTTCTCCGGCACATATTTTAACGCCCTGCCATTTTGCTGAACCGCCGCTAGGCACACTTCTGCGGTTTTAAGATGCTCCGGCACATCGCAGCGAAATACCCTGCCATTTTGCTTTACCGCCGCGAGGCACATCTCTACGGTTTTAAGATGCTCCGGTACATCTGTAATTAAAAGAGATTCCTGCTGTACCGCCGCGAGGCAGATTTCCGCTGTTCTAAGCTCATCGGGTACATATTCAAACACCAAACCAAACTGCTTTACCGCTGCCATGCACAGTTCGGCGGTTTTAAGATTATCAGGCACATATTTAAGCATCACGCCGTTCTGCTTTACCGCTTCAAAGGCTTGTTCTACTGTTGTAATGTTGTTGTCAATCATAAATATGACTCCTTTTTTCTGTAATAAATTATAACCCAAAAAGTTACTCCTGTCATGAGTAACTTTATCCTCACTTTTTCTCAGCCTCTTTCAAAGCTTCTTTTGCTGCTGTGTAGTTTGGATTAATTTTCAGCGCTGCCTTAAAATCCTTAACCGCCAGATCGTTTTTGCCTTTTTCTTTGTAGCAGGTTCCGCGGTTAAAAAGAGCCGGAATATTTTTGGGATCCAAATTGATAGCGGTGCTTGCGTCTTCGATTGCCTGATCTAAATTGCCTTGCAGCTGGTAAGCAAACCCGCGGTTGCTGTAGGCTGCGGAGTCATTCGGATTTAGTTTTATTGCTTGGCTTGAGTCCGCTATGGATAAATCCAGTTCCCCTTTTTGCCCATAGTAAAGCCCGCGTAGATTATAGGCAATTGACATATAAGGGTTCATTTTTATAACTTCATCAAGGTCTTTGATTGCTTTGCCCAGCATACCCTGTTTGGCGTAAGAAACGGCGCGCTCCATGTACGAGTCGGCATCAAGCGAAGGATCTGATTCATCGCCATCATTCTCCTCGTTGTCATCACTGTCTTCATCTTCGTCTTCCTCATTATCTTGGTCGGGTATTCTATCTGCCAATTTGCTTTGCAAATCTTCAGGAACGAAGTCAAGAACGAAAAAATCAACATCCACCGCCGCTATGCATACGGCTTCTGTCTTTAATGCTTTAGGCACATATTCTAACACCCACGGATTTAACTGCACTGCGGCAAGGCAAAACTCTTCCGTTACCAGTTCTTTTGGTACTTTTTTAAATACTACGGCATCGTTCATCTCTCCGCCTGTCTCTTTAATTTTTTCGAGCCAAACATTTTGATCTTTGCTCACATCCACCAGCCCTTCCAGTTCTTTCAAAGCTTCTTTTACCTCCGTGTCGTCTGGGTTAATGTTTAGAGTTGCCTTAAAATCCTTAATCGCCAGATCGTTTTGACCTTTTTCTTTATAGTAGGTTCCACGGTTAAAAAGAGCCGAAATATTTTTGGGATCTAAATTGATAGCGGCGCTTGCGTCTTCGATTGCTTTATCAAAATTGCCTTGCCGTTGGTAAGAAACCCCACGGTTATTGTAGGCTGAGGATCCTGGTTTTAGTTTTATCGCTTGGCTTAAGTCCGCAATGGATAATTCTAATTCACCTTGCCGTTGGTAAGAAACCCCACGGTTACTGTAGTAGGCTGAGGATTCTGGATTTAGTTTTATCGCTTGGCTTAAGTCCGTTATGGATAAATCCAGCTCCCCTTTCTGCCCATAGTAAAGCCCCCGTAAATTATATGCCCGTGGCAGATGAGGGTTTATTTTTATAAGCTCGTCAAGCTCTTTTATTGCTTTGTCCAGCATACCCTGTTTAGCGTAAGAAACGGCGCGTTCAAAATAGTCGTCAGTGGATAATTCCAACGAGTCATCAGGCGGCAACAGCTCTTTCACTTCTTTCAGCCTTGCTTCTAACGCCTTTTTCGCGCCTCTGTCGCATAATTTCAATGCTCTTTCATAGCCTTCATACGCACCTTTATAATCTTTCATAAGAAAATAAATATTAGCCGCTCCAGCATAAAGAGTGGAAAAATGGGGTTCTTTCTCAAGCGCAAGATGATAATCTGCCAGAGCGCTTTTATAATCGCCCTTTTTAACCCTAATCCTTGCGCGGCACTCATATGCGGCTATATCCCCCGGGTCACGCATAAGCGCATTATTGTAAGCCTCAATAGCCTTATTATCTTCCTCTGCCTTTTCCAAATTGATACCCAAATAATAAAAGTGATCCCTATTATTCGGATCAAGCCTGGTCGCTTTTACATATTCCTCCACCGCCGCCTTGTAATTAGATTTAACAAAATAACTATGCCCAAGATCGCCATGTTTTTTTGCCTCTTTCCTGTCAGCAGACGAAACATTAACTTTTACATAAGTAGGCTCCATGTACGAGTCGGCATCAAGCGAAGGATCTGATTGCTGTGCCGGGGCTTTGGCGGCTGCGGGTTTGGCATTTTTTAGGGCGGCTTCGCAGCGGGCGAGAATTTCTTTGGCGGTTTCCTTGTTTGGGTCGAGTTCCAGCGCTTTCTTGCAGTCAGCAATGGCTTTTTGGTATTCGCCCTTTGCCTCATACATTTCGGCGCGACTGTCCCAATAAATTGCAACATTCGGCTCAAGCTCTAAGGCTTTATTCAGGTCGGATATGGCATTGTCAAGCTGGTTTAGTTCTTTGTAGCAGTATGCGCGAGAGTTCAAATAACGGGCACTGTTCGGCTCGATTTCGATAGCTCTATTTATATCGACCATAGCTTTGTCAAATTGGCCTAATTCACTGTAGCATGATGAACACAAATCCCAAAAATGTGTGATGCTTTTAACACGCTTTCCTTCTCTTGGAGTATAGAATAAGTTTACAGGGCACCACTTAACCGCTTGTTTGAAATGATCAAGGGCTTGTGCAATATCGCCATTGTTATAATGCTCATAGCCTTGTCTTTCAAAAGCCTCCATTTTTTTTGGATCTTTTTCATGATTGCCATATGTAATACTATTGCTATCGTCATCATCGTCATCAAAGAAAACACCGTCATCATCATCATCATCATCGTCGTCGTCATCGCTATCATCCAGCCCAAGCTCGTTCTTGATTTGCTCTTGCATTTCTTCCGGCACAAATTCAAGTGCCTCATCGTAGCGTTTTACCAATGCAAGCCAGATATTGTAGTCTTGTTCCAGAATATATGGCATAAGTGCAAGCCCACCGATGTATTTTTTTCCCACTTGCCAATAGAATTCTGGCGTAAGAAATTCTTCTGGTACATTCGATATCTCGTCGGGTTCCCCTCTAACAGTTTTAAGCCATTCTCTTGCTTCTTCGCTCAATATGTCATCTTCATCGTCATCATCATCATCATCATCATCATCATCATCATCATCATCTTCATCATCATCTTCATCATCATCTTCATCATCATCATCATCTTCTTCTTCATCATCATCTTCATCATCATCTCCAAACGTAATGCCTGCTTCTTCGGCTATTTGAGCCTGCAACGCCTTCGGCACATCATAAAGCGCACTGCCTTCCTGCTTTACCGCTTCAAGGCACAATTCCCGCGTTCTAAGGGCTTCCGGCACATATTGAAGTACCCAGCCTTCCTGCTTTACCGCTTCAAGGCAGATTTCCACAGTCCTAAGGCTTTCCGGCACATATTCGAGCACATTACCGTTCTGCTTTACCGCCGCAAGGCAGATTTCCATTGTCCTAAAGCTTTCTGGTACATATTGAAGCGCCCCGCCGTACTGCTTTACCGCCGCAAGGCAGATTTCCATTGTCCTAAAGCTTTCTGGTACATATTGAAGTGCCCCGCCGTACTGCTTTACCGCCGCAAGGCAGATTTCCATTGTCCTAAGGCTTTCCGGCACATATTGAAGCGCTCCGGCGTACCGCTTTACCGCTGCCATGCACACTTCGGCGGTTCTTAGGTTCTCAGGCACATCTTCAAGCGCCAAGCCGTTCTCTTGAACCGCTGCCATGCACACTTCGGCGGTTCTTCGGTTCTCCGGCACATATTGAAGCGCCCCGCCGTCCTGTTTTACCGCCGCCATGCACACTTCGGCAGTTTTAAGACTCTCTGGCACAGATTGAAGCACATCACCGTCCTGCTTTACCGCCGCCATGCATACTTCGGCGGTTTTAAGACTCTCAGGCACAGATTTAAGCACCCAGCCGTCCTGCTTTACCGCTTCAAGGGCTTCTTCTTCGCTGTTGATACCGCCGTCCTCGTCGTCATCATGATCATCATCTTCATCATTGCCCTGTAGTATTTTTTCTGCTCTGCTTTTAAAACTTATAGGGACAGAATAAAGAAATTCCCACTCGTCGTCATCATCGCAATCGCCTTCATTCTTAAATTTGATGAGTACACATTTTGCGGCTGTAAGACATAATTCCTCAGTTTTTAAATTGTCGGGTACAAATTTAAGAGCAAAGCCATTAGTCTTTACTGCAGTTAAGCAGACTTCTGCTGTTTTAAGTTTTTCAGGTACAAAACAGAGACCTAAGCCATCATTCTCAACAGCCTGAAGTGCTTCTTTTATAGTTTTATACTTGGGAATGACATCTGCACTGTCATCTTTGTTATCATCATCTCTATCTTCGTCGTCGCCATTGTCGTCGTCGCTACTATCATCATCGTCTTTTTTTTCACCAAACCATTTTTGGAGTTCTTCATCTCCTTTTTCGCAACGTTCATCGTAAGCATCACGATCATCATCGAATTCCTCATCAAATAGTGTTGTTTTATTTCCCTTATGGTAAGTAAAAACCTGATACCGTTGTGTATTGTCTAATGAGACATAATCCATCTGGCACCTCAAATAGAAATGCAAATTCGGAAACATTTTGAATATGGGATAAAAACATTCGTAAGGAGTATTTTGATTTTCTGCCCAATAAAAATACATAGTATGTGGCGGAACAACTTGCATTTTTCTTCCATCTTCATCATTGAAAAATACACTTTCGTCAAATTCCGAATATATTGGTCGTTTTTTGTATAACTTTGATGAGATTTCGCGATGGAGAGTCACGCTTTTATTAATATCAGGGCTTATATCGTTGATAAAATAAGGATCATCTTTTTTTTCTTCGACATCTTTTTTATAATCTTCTACTGCTTTGGAATTACTCAAGTCTTCTAAGAAAGCGATATCGACGATTCTTTCCATTTCCTCGCCTGTTTTTTTATCACCTTTCCATGCAAGGTAAACCTTAAATCCATATGTTACCATGATTCAAACTCCTTTTTTCAGTAATAGATTATAACCCAAGAATTTACCCTTGTCATGAGTAAATTTACGCACGGTTTTTGGTCAAGTGGATTATTTGGATTTATTGTATTATTTTAATATCTACCCAATCTTTTAGCGGCGATTTCGTATACTTCATCATCTTCACGTTTTCCAACGGTTACTATTTCGATTATTTCGATCCCAATTTCAGATTGTGAATACTCAGTAAAAACAGGTTTATACATCATTCCCATTCATCCTTGATTTCACCCAGATTGTCGCGCCAGTTTGAACCTGCAACTTCTTCAACAGATAGATAACAGGTATCTGAAATTTCAAATGGGATTTTCCTCTTTTTAACAATTTGTTTGAAATACACGTTAATTGCAGTTGTGAAATCCAATCCTAAACTGTCAAGCATTTTTGCTGTTTCAGTTTTAAGTCCAGAATCAAGATTTATATTAAGTCTGACTTTTTGTTCCATGCCTGTCATCCTCCTGATAATTTATACACCTATTATACACCTTTTATGCACCCATGTCAATGTCAATTCTTGATGTCATGAGTAAATTTAGGCATGGTTTTTGTGTCAAACCTTCTAATGTTTTTTTATCGTCCCTAAAGCAGGAGAAAACAGGGTGAATCAAATTGGTGCCAACCCCATTATAAAATCGCGACATTCATTGAGCTTTTCAATTATTTCCTTTTCTTCTTGCCCATTTAACTTTTCTTTGAGATGTAAAAACATATGGTTGTCTCTACCCCTGCTTTCAAACTCTGTATTAGGATATTTATTCCGCAAAGGTTTTTCGTAATGAGCCCAAAGATCATTTTTCTTTCCCTTTCCCCAAATAATAAAAGCTATTCTAAAATAAGCAAAAAGATCATTGTCTTTTTCTTCATACCATGCCTCTACCCCAATATCATTATTGTCTTTTTTTGACATAGAAATCCGGCTGTAAACAAAGTCTCCTGAATTATATTGTTTCCATATACCGTTATCGATACCGTTATCAATTTTTTTATTCAACTTTATTATTAAATCATCTAGTTTTTTCTTGTATTCATTTTGTTTCGCTTTCTTGAAATCTTGATAAACTTTAAAAAGCTCATCTAAGTCTTGAGTGTTTTTCTGAAAAAACTCATCAAGTTCTTTGCTCATAATATTTTCTCCTTTAATCTGTAAGTTTTCTAAGGTTTGCATAAAGTCATTCAAAAACACTAAATGTTTATTGTTATCGCCGGAATAATAAAAACCAACCTTGCTTTTGATTGAACTAAATAATTCCATATACGACAATTGCTTGAACTGGTGTTGTTTAATTTTTTCTTTGCCTTCACTCTTAATTTCTTTTAAATACAGTACTATAAATATTTTTGTTGGCTGGGCATAATTTTTTTCTATGTACTTTTTATATTCACCCAATTCATTATATAATCCTGCATCAATTTTATTTTCTATGCAAATTACCCAGTCGTTATTACACAAAACAATATCAAGAAATTTTCCATCCGCGTATACTTCGGTATCAACTTTAATATCATTATCAATAAAAATATATTCATGTTTTATTGCATCAAGCAATGCTTCTGCGAACAATGTATTAAAACCATGTTCATTCTTTGGCTCAAAATAAAACGCCAATATTCGGCTGCATATTTCCTCAAACCGCCTCCCCGAATAATCACATATATCCAAATAAGTGCGTCTTTGTTTGACTTTAGGCAAAGCCTCAAATTCTTTAAGCAGATTTTTTAAGATTTCAATTTTATCTTCTAAAGATGCCATGTTTACTCCTATAAAAATTATAAATTATCTATATTATCTTTGTCATGAGTAAATTTACGCACGGTTTTTGGAAAGGTGTGTTGTGGTATATTATGATATATTGTGTAATATTAAGATTGGTTTAAACTATTTATTGTCCTGTCAAAAGTAAATTTACGCATGATTTTAACAAAAAAAAATCATGAAATTTTGAATTTTTTAGAAATTTTTATTATATATATACATGACAATAAACGACGAAACCACTATCCTAGAACACTTTGAGGGTATCTTCGAAAAGCTGTCCGAAGGGGGCCTAAACAAGGACTTTTACCTTAATGCCAAAGACAGCCTTAAAGCGGCGGCAGACTACCTTGATACCACTCAAAGACAGGCGGCCATTTTCTCTGTCATTCTTGACAATTACGGGGGGCTTCCCATGCAGCCAAATAGATTGGCAGAAACACTTAAGTGCAAAAACCTTGAACTCCTGCGGTATTTGGACGATCTTGAAGCCCTAAAAAGCAAAAAGCTGATCAAAAGCTGCAATACATTATCAAGCACTTCTCTTTTTGACGATGAACCGGAAAAAGCACAAAAAAGTTTTTTTGTTCCTCAAGGGGTTATCAATGCCGTTCGAAAAGACGAAAAGTTTGTACCCAAAACCGTTACGAACTTAACTCCGCAGGAATTTTTTGACTGTGCGGCGGATCTTCTTGAATCAAAAGAAGATGAAAACATAGACATTGATACTTTAGAATCGGAACTAAACAGCCTTTTTGAACTTAATAAACAAATTAGTTTTGTAAAAAGCCTTAATTCTTACAAGCTAGGCAACGGCTCTATTTTTATACTGATGTATTTTTGCTGCGAACTGCTCCACAACAACAATGAAACTATACAGCTAAGAGAATTGAACAGGCTGTTAGGACGGGGCGAAATTCGCAGAATACAGCGCCGCTTTGAATCTAAAGAACACAAACTTTTTGAAAATGAGCTGATTCAGTTTGACTGTAAAATGGGTATGATCGATTCAGAGTATTACCGCCTAACCGAAAAGGCAAAAAAAGAATTCCTTGCCGACTTAAACTTAAAAGAAAGCACCCGCCGCAAGGGAAACGACATAATTTTTGCCGACGGTATTAAAACAAAAGAACTTTTTTACAGCGAAAACTTAAAAAACCGTATTAAAGATCTAAGGGTTCTTTTGCAAGAGGATAATTTTGTTAATATACAAAAACGCCTAGAAGAAAATGGAATGAGGACAGGCTTTCCTTGTATTTTTTCCGGCCCTCCGGGAACAGGCAAAACAGAAACAGTTTATCAAATAGCCCATGAAACAGGCAGGGATATTTTTCTTGTTGATATATCCGAAACAAAAAGTATGTGGTTTGGCGACAGCGAAAAACGCATTAAAGCTGTATTCGACCGCTACAGGGGTATGGCGAATTCTACAGAAAGCAAACCCGCACCAATTCTTCTGTTTAACGAAGCCGATGCAATACTTGGTAAACGCCAAGAACTTTCTAAAAGCAGAAGCGGCCCGGGGCAGACAGAGAACGCCATTCAAAATATTATTTTACAGGAAATGGAAAATCTTTGCGGCATACTTATTGCAACTACAAACATGACAGTAAACCTTGATTCAGCCTTTGAACGCCGTTTCCTGTATAAAATAGAATTTGAAAAACCCGGTATAGAAACTAAGAAACAAATATGGCAGGCATTAATACCCGCCATATCAAACGAAGATGCAGCCTGTCTTGCACGAAAATTTGATTTTTCGGGCGGACAAATTGAAAATATCTCCCGCAAATGCACAATAGATTATGTATTGTCGGGACAAACGCTTTCTTTAGAACGATTAATAGGCTTTTGCAAAGAAGAACAGCTTTGTAAAGAATCCGGTTTTAAAATAGGTTTTACCGTAGAGTAAAATTAAAGGAGAAACAAACATGAAACAACCAAAAATTGCCCTAGTTATTAAAAATCCGGCAGCTCTTAAAGATTTTCCATCGCCGTCTTTTGATCTTTGCATGGCAGCCCTTATGCAGGACGGAACTGCAATTAAGTATGTTCCGGCAGAAAATTTTACTTGTTATGAATACAAACAGCTTTGCGATGCTGCGGTAAAATCAAAACCCCGCGCTCTTTCTTTGATACAAAAGGAACGCTTTAGCCGTCATTCTTTGGAAAATATCGCTTCTTCTGCTGTTAAAAAAAACGGCATGGCCCTGCGCTTTGTAAAAGAGCAGACACCGGAAATCTGCCTAGAAGCAGTAAAGCAAAATCCAAAAGCATTTAAGTTTGTGGATAAAGCAATGTGCGATGCAGTAAGCCCTTATTGTTACAAATTACTGCAAAAAGCATCGCAGGAAAAATCTAAAGAGGATCAGCCTGCAAAAAAAACAAAGCGGCAGAGTAAAACAGTTAAACCGGACATCGATCTTCGTTATGCAAAAAAACAAACCGATGCTCTTTGCTTAGAAGCCGTACAGCAGGACGGCCTGCAATTACAATATGTCTGGAAGCAGACCCGCAGACTCTGCCGCGAGGCAATGAAGGAAAACCCCGAAGCTTCTGAATACATAAGAAACAGCGAAAATTTTGCGCTTGATGACCTTTTTGGTAATTTAGCCGACTGTATGGGCGGTTTTGCCGGCAGTATGTGGAATCTTGTTTTTTACAGTGCCGCAGAAAAGGTAAAAAAAATACCCGGAACACTCAAGTTAAAAGAAACTCAAAGCCAGGCAGAATATTACAGCCAATGCGAAAAAGCCATAGATGATATCTTTTGCAATATCCGTTTTGTAAAACCGGGTCTTTTATCCGATGAA
>Ga0099364_10011183_pt1 | contig 12284 bp, 7 predicted proteins | sample TergutTh196P3_FD_73070 | JGI IMG/M metagenome (GOLD analysis project Ga0099364, IMG submission 73070) | Microcerotermes parvus P3 segment gut microbial communities from Pointe-Noire, Republic of the Congo - Th196 P3 | ecosystem: Host-associated > Arthropoda: Insects > Digestive system > Gut ...
CGGTATTGGATCGCGGCAAGGGTTTCCAGAGCGTCGCCTATGTCGGCGGAGCGGTGCAGTGGTAAGAGGAGTCAGGAGTCAGGAGATTTCATTAGACCTGTGTAAAATGCCAATGATTGCCCTTTTTTCTTTGTGAATCTTTGTGTTCTTTGTGCCTTTGTGGTAAAAAAGGATTAACCACAAGGGACACAAAGGGCACAAAGGAGGCACGAAGGGAAAAAGGTAAATTATTGACGTGCCGCAGTATAACCTCATTTACCTTATTTTCCCGCTCAAAAATGTGGTAAATGAGGTTGATGGGGTGGGGGATACTTTGCTACTGAGGTTATTCTGTCAGAAAAATGAGGTTGAAAATGAGGTTTTCATTGTGATAAGCCGCCATAATGTTACCGAATCGACAAACGTGTCGACGGACTGCGCCGGATTTCAGAGAGACCGGTTCAGTCTCTTTCCTTTTTCCTTTTTGTCGATAGAATGATCGGTGCGGGAACGACTCCCCTTAAATCGAGTGGCACGCCGACCTATCAAAACCATTGATCCGAACGCAGACCTATCGTCTGTTTTCAAGATGCCGGATGAATTGCCCAAGCCTTGGGACAGCGAAACACTCTTCGGACGTGTTGCCCCGCTCGAACTTGAAATCGGTTCCGGCAAGGGAATGTTCATCGGCAAAGCCGCCGGACAATATCCTCAACACGATTTTATCGGCATCGAAATCGGTCTCAAATACGCCCGCTTTTCCGCCGCCCAATTAATTCGGCAGAACCGGAAAAACGCCGTGATGGTGTGCGGAGACGCTGCTCTCGTCCTTCGGGAAATCATTCCGAGTAATTCTCTCGCTGCGGTGCATGTCTATTTTCCTGATCCTTGGTGGAAGCGGGCGCATCGGAAACGCCGTATTTTGCGTTCCGAAGTGTTGCAACTGATTGAAAACCGTCTTGCGCCGGGCGGAACGTTTCATTTTTGGACGGACGTTGAGGAGTATTTTGTTTCGACCCTTTCTCTGATGGCACAGACGACGGAACTACGGGGACCGTTCGAAGTGCCGGAACAGGAAACGGAAACCGACGGAAACTACCGCACTCACTTTGAACGCCGTACCAAATTGCACGGCGGCAGGATTTATCGTGTCACGTTTAGGAAGGGATGAACTCTGTGCCTTTGTGGTAGAATATACTACGGCACGTCAATAATTTACCTTTTCCCCTTCGTGCCTCCTTTGTGCCCTTTGTGTCTTTGTGGTTAATCCTTGTTTAACCACAAAGGCACAAAGAACACAAAGATTCACAAAGAAGCAAATATGATGAAACGACGTGAATTTATCTCAACGGGTATGGCTCTCGGATCGGGTTTGGTTTTCGCCTCTGCCTTCGGCGTGGAGAGCGCGCCGCCGTGCCGTGTCGCCCTGATCGGCTGCGGCAGACAAGGGCGTGCGATCATTAACGCTGCTCTGGGCGTTCCCGGCATGAAATTTGCCGCCCTGTGCGATATTTTACCGTCTGCTCTCCGCTCGGCAACGCTCTATCTCGAAGCGGAAGATGTCGAGACCGTCGGATACGCCGACTACCGGGAACTGCTCGATAAGGAGCAGGGCAATCTCGATGCCGTGATTGTCGCTTCGCCGGACTTCGTTCATGCCGAACAAACGATTGCCGCTTTGAAAGCAGGGTTGCATGTTTACTGCGACTCTCCGATGGCAACCAACGCCGACGAGGCACGCAGTATGATCCAAGCGTCAAAAACGTCACAGCGTTCATTGCAAATCGGATTCGAACGGCGCAGTGATCCTCGGTATCGGCATGCGGTGGAAAAACTCGTTTCTCCTGATTCTCTTGATTTGCTTCTCGGCAGGATCACCCATTGCGAAACGCAAGCCTACCGGCGTGTCCATTCGGAATTCATTTGGTCGCAGCGGGACACGCTGTCCGACGACGTGCTCAAAAAATTCGGTTATGAATCGATGAGAGAGTACAAAAATTGGAGGCAGTATCGGCGTTACGGCGGCGGTTCTTGCTCTGCCTATCTCGCTCAACAACTCGACGTGATGCAGTGGTTCTTCGGCATCAAACCGATTCGGATTCAAGCGATGGGCGGACAAGACTATTACGACTTCGGCGACTGCGTGGATACCGTTTCGGCATTGGTTGTCTATCCGTTTCCGGGCGGGACCGTTCGTGGGACTCATCGTGTTTGGATGACGACCAGCGGCGGCGGAACGTTGCCGTTCGAACATGTATTCGGTGTCCATGGCTCGATTCAAACGTCGCTTTCCGAGGATTCGTTTCGTCTGCATGCGGAACCCGGCTTCGCCAAGTGGGCAGAATTCATACGTCGCGGCGACCTCAAAAAGGAGTTTGTTGCCCAGGAGGACGAAGACCCTAATTTGATTGCCGTCCGGGAAACGGGCAACACGGTTCCCTATTTATTGCCGATTGAGCGACCGGTTTCTGCTGTTCGATTGCATATCGGAAACTTTGTGGATGCGATTACCGGCAAAGCACCGTTGCACTGTAGCGGCGAGGATGCTTTTGCGGCTCACGTCATTGCGTGGAAGATCGCCGAAGCAACGGACAAGGGACAGCCTCTCGAATTGGTCGATGAGATGTTCGCCCTCTGAAAGTGGGCTTTTGCCGGCAATGGTCAAATAGGGTGCACTCACCTGCCTTTACTTTTCAGTCATGGAGGAGTTGATGGTGCCGCGATTCGTAATGCTTGCCGAGGTCTTCCAAGTTCATGTGTTCGCCTCCACAATAGCAATTTCCTCGTCCGTTAAGCCGTAGAGTTGATGTATCAAAGCGTTAATCTGCTCTTCATAATGTTCTATCTCTCGCTCTACATGTTTAATCTGTTGTGAAAGCAACAAAACACTTTTTCGTTCATAAAGCCGCAAAAGATGATCTACATGTTGAACTATCAAATCGTGTGATTGTCGTTCCTTTCCCTCGCATAGATAGAGCGGAAACCTATCGAGATCAATTTTTTTCAAATAAGGTGTGCTGTCTTTGGTTGTTATCAGCCGATTAAAATAAACGAATTGAAACAATTTAGAGTTAAGAATAGCCGTAATGTACTTCAACGAACAACCCGGTTGGTTATTGAATAGAAAATACAATGACTGTTCAGGATAGATGCCGCTCTCATCATATGTTGCAAAAATAGGGAAACCAGTTTTGCGCAGCAAAACCTTTTCTTTGACTCCCAATTTATGTTTATCAACAGTCCGCCCCGTAATGTTTTCTTGATTGAACTCAAAGAAAAATGTATTTAACATCGTGTACCGTTGAATACTGCGTCCGCGAATGATTTCGATTTGACGTTTATTTTTTCTCTGTTCTGTAACGGCAGAAGTTCTTGCACCAACTCCTGAAGTTGTCTCGACAATACTCCCAAGCGGACGGCAACGGCTGTTGGTGAAAATTTTGTGCAGAACACTTGCTATGTTTTCATTGATTTCATATTGAAAGCGGTATTCTGTGTCGGCTAAATACTCTTCGACTGATTTACGTTGTAATTTATGTTGATACTCACCAACAAGCAAAGTTTTGTTTTTTTTACCGACACTTTTTTTGCCAAAGCGGAATATCAACGTATCCGCTATGATGCCGGGAAAAGGAACTTTGTATAGTAATTCTTCAATACGATAGTCATCCAAAATCTTTTTGCGCAACGTAATGAATTGCTTATTATAACCTAATCGATCCGGCACAATGAAAGAAAAGAGCCCGTTGTCATTGATAAGTGTTAAGCAGCGGTGAACGAAATACTCGTAGAGATTCGGCATCCGTGTATTGCCTTGGTACTTTGTGATCAAGTAAGTAAGTAAGCCCAGTTCGACGGAATGTCCAAATTTTCCTTTCAACGAAACCCAGGGCGGATTTCCAATCACGGCATCGAATCCGCCTTGCTGGAAAACTGCCGGAAATGCCTTTTGCCAATTAAACGGTTTCACTTTCTTTACTTCACCGAGTCCTAATTGCGCATCATAAAAATCGGTATCGACAAGAGAGTTGCCGTCTTGTATATTGTCGTCAAGCGATGGCAATACTCTTTCATAGATAAGAAAATGATCTATACTTCCTACCGTTTCTCCTTCCAAACATTTTAACAATAAACTCAATTTTGTGATTTCAACGGCATTCACATCTATATCAACGCCGAAGATATTATTGAGTAATATCTGTTTTTTAACTGCTGTCGAAAGTTTTCCGTCGGGAGTTATAGTGTCGGTTTTTAAGCCTTTTGACTGTTTGTTGCGTTTCTGGTAATCCGTTTTGTAGTAATCCGTATGCCAATCGAGTAAATACTGATAAGCCTTCAACAGAAAACTTCCGCTTCCGCATGCCGGATCAACAATTTTAATGTTTGTAACTTCTTTCGGTGTCTTTCCTTCGAGTATTTTTCTTAACGTATTTTGGATAATATAATCCACGATATAGGAGGGCGTATAATAGACACCGCCCGTCTCGCGTGTTTCCGGTTTTTTGTCAATTCTTAATCGACGCTTCGGTGTTAAAGTTATCGTTTTACCCAAAAATTGTTCATAAGCCATACCAAGTATTTCTACAGGTATGAGTTCAAAATCATACGGATTATGCTCATATAAATCCGCAATGATCTGTTTGATTACATGGTCATCAATGAGAAGTGTTTTACTGAGTTTATCCTTCTCAAAATCAAAAAGTCCCGAATTATATTTTTGGTCAGCCTTAACGAAAATTTTATACAGGTTTTTATAAAAACCGCTGGTGTTCACTGCGCTTTTTAGAGTATTTATCTGTTCTAATCCTCGATCTTCGGCAACCCGAAGAAACACAACACGATCAAGGAATTGTTGAACAGAAAGATTTAGTTCTTCCTCGTTGATTCTTGAATTATTGCGAATGAATGATTTTGCCAGACGTTCCCGCCATATATCAAGGAGTTGCAGAAAATCTTTGTCGACCATCAACACTCCGCGTTTGAATCGATCACCGTCGTCTTTGATGAATTTCTCAAAACTGCCTTTGCTGATATTTTCCTGCGTGAAGGTATCCCAGAGAAAATCGAAACCATCACGTTGGTTGCCGAAGGTTTCCCGCTGTTCGGTCAGGTCTTGATAAGTAAAATACGTCAGCCGGGCGGTGCTTGCTTTGTCTTTATAATTCGGCTTGACACGACAGTCATAGACGGCAAATTCACGAAAATTGGTCAAAAGACTGAGCGTCAGACCTGTGTTCCAAGCGTAACGCCGTAACTGGAATGCCGATTCTTTGTCTTCCAAAATGTTGACGCTCGGTTTCTTCGCTTCGACGTAAAACAGCACGGTATTGCCCAATCGGAAGGCGTAATCGGGATGTTTGACTCTGCCTTCCACACGGACTCGGTCTTCGAGAATGACTTCCCGTAGATATTGAACCTTTCCTTTTTCGTTGTCAATGTCCCAGCCCAGTATTTTGAAGAGCGGATTGATAAAGTCTTGTTTTGTTTGCGCTTCGTTGTAGTCCGCTTGTTCATACACATCGGTTTGGGATGCGTATTTTAGTGCGAGTTCGGCGATTTGCTGTCGGGCTACATCCTTGTCCATGCCTACATTCTAGCAAAATCTCTAAAAATCGCAATCACTCCTGTTCGCTGATCGCCCAAAAAATAAACCCGATTAACTGCCTTGTCATTACGGGTATCAGCCGGTTTCAGCGGATGCTTTGTGCATTGTTCTCGGCACGGAACGTTGCGGCGACATCGGAGTCTTACTTCCGCGACTCGTCAATACACCATTGGATTGCCTGATAGAGAAGTTTCCTGAGGTTAGGATTCTCGAAAGAATGTCTGTCATGTCCCAGGGGGGTTACAAAAATGGGTCCCCTTCCATACTTGGTTGTCCAAGCCACTTCGTGAGTGGCATCTGGATGATCAGTTTTCAAGAGGACATGAATGCCCTCTCGGATGTAAAGCCCTTTGTATCCTTCATCGCGGATCGTAAAGTTCCCGATTCCCTTGGTGATGGGATGTGTCTTATCCGCAACTTCAACAGCAATGTCGAGATTGTATTTGTAACTCGACGGCGGATGTATTGTTCCGTCAACTTCGATTGCCCTGTGCAAATACTGTCCGCCGATCATTTGTCGATACAGAGGCCAGTTATAATAAGTATTTTCGCCGGTTTTGATGTTGTCGTACCCGCCAATGCTATGGTGCATAACGATCAGCGGCATTCCCGACTCGATCAGTTTGGCGAAGCGTTCCCGCTGGTCAGCCGTTACTTGCGGGAAATTGTTCATGTCGTAAGTGAACAGCAGGTCATACGTCTTTTCGAGACCGGGAGCAAGCATGTCCATTTGCCTCGGTACTTCCGCCTTGTCATAGCGGACACCCGGCATTTCGTCGAACATCTTGTAGAAGTTCTCTTGGTCAAATCCGTGTCCGCCGGTAACGATCAGGATGTTGAGAGGCTTTGCCTCTTCAGCAGAAAGCAAGGACACGCCGACGAAAAATGCTCCGGCGGCAAGCAATGTTGTTACGGCAATCTTTTTCATAACCAGTGGCATGATGCTGATGTGTAGAGAATAGATTCCAAACCATTGTAGCATTTTCCCTTCGAGACACAAGGGACATCAACCGGCGGATAAAGTTCACAGAGCCCGTAACGTAAGTTAGGGTCGTTCCTTGCTTACGCTGCGGGCTCTGTGAACCGTATCTCCCGATCCGGGCTCTGTTTGACGTTGCGCACTCTAAAGGTTGCCACTCTGTTCATTTACTTGAACATATACCGGTTGACAACATTCGCAAAGAGTTCCTGGCGGCCGGATTTGTTCGGCTCGGCTTCTCCCTTCTTGAGCATGTATTTTTCCAGCGACTTGAAATTGTGCTTGTCCGCTTCGATTTCTGCACCTAGCCCAGAGTCCCACGAGGCATAGCGGTCTTTGACCATTTGGGCGATTTCGCCGGTCTTGCGCATTTCGGCGGCAATTTTCAAACCGAGTGCGAACGCATCCATTCCGCCGATGTGAGCATAGAAAAGGTCAATCGGCTCGAAACTTTCCCGACGCACCTTCGCATCGAAGTTGAATCCGCCCGTCGTGAAACCGCCGTACTTCATGAGAATCAGCATGATCGCCGTCGTTTCATAAACGTTCGTCGGAAATTGATCGGTATCCCAACCGAGAAGCAAATCGCCGGTGTTCGCATCGACCGAACCCAAGAATCCCTGACTGCCGGCGTATTCCAATTCGTGTTCAATCGTGTGTCCCGCCAAGGTTGCGTGGTTCGTCTCGATGTTCATCTTGACGTACTTCTCCAAGCCGTAAGTCCGAAGGAAATTGATGCACGTTGCCGAGTCGAAATCGTACTGGTGTTTCGTCGGCTCTTTCGGCTTCGGTTCAAAGTAGAACTGTCCTTTGAAGCCGATCTCCTTTGCATAAGCGACTGCCATGTGCATGAACTTCGCCAAGTGATCGACCTCTCGCTTCATGTCGGTGTTCCAGAGACATTGGTATCCTTCGCGTCCTCCCCAGAATGTGTAACCGCTTCCGCCGAGTTCCTTCGTAACTTCCAGTGCCTTCTTGACTTGCGCCGCTGCATAAGCAAACGCATCGGCATTACAACTGGTCGCTGCACCATGCATATACCGGGGATTGCTGAAAAGGTTCGCAGTACCCCAGAGCAGTTTCGCACCGGTGCGCTTTTGCTCTTCTTTGAATACCTTGACGACTTCGTCGAGGTTATCATTCGACTCTTGGAGCGTTTTCCCTTCGGGAGCGATGTCTCGGTCGTGGAAGGTGTAAAACGGCATTTGGAGTTTTTCGAGAAATTCGAAAAAGACTTTAACACGTTTCTGGGCGTTGGCAACGGTATCTTTGCCGCCGGTGCTTGTACCGTCCCAGGGGCGGTACGCCGTGCCGGGTCCGAAAGGATCGGAGCCGGTACCCCGCATCGTGTGCCAGAAGGCGGCACTAAAACGGAAATGATCCTTCATGGTTTTGCCTTCGACTTTTTCGTCGGGATTGTAGAATCGAAAGGCGAGCGGGTTCGTGGACTCGGGACCTTCGTATTGGACAGTCTTCTTGACTTCGGGAAATGCTGGCATAAAAAATTCTCCATAGGGGTTAATGGTACGCAATGCTTGATTTTAACTCTAAAAGAGATTCTTTGCAACGGGCGCAATTTTTTTGGCAGATGGGGACATGCTCTTGCGGCTCTCTGTATTAGAGGGTATAATCCTTGGAGCGTATTTTTTTACCTTTCGCTCAACGATTATGACCGTAGCAGTTACCGCTCAATCATCAGGAGTTCAAGAGATTCTCACGGGTTATCCGAATGCCCAACGGGACTCGCTCATCCCTATTCTCCAGGATGTACAGGAAAAAATGGGCTATCTTTCCCGCGACTCCGTTGAGGCGGTCGGTAGGGCATTGAATATACCCGTGAGTAAAATTTATGGGGTGGCGACATTTTACAATCAGTTCCGGTTTACGCCGCAGGGTCGATTTCACATTCAGGTTTGCCGGGGAACCGCATGCCACGTCAAAGGGTCACTGGCGGTATTAGATGCCTTGAAGCGGGAACTGAAAGCCGAAGCGGGCGAGACGACCCGAGATGGTCTGTTCAGCCTTGAAGTCGTCGCTTGTATCGGAGCGTGTGGTCTTGCCCCGGTCATTAACATTGACGGCAACTTCCATGCTAATCTGACGACGCAAATGATTCCCGGAATCCTTAATCAATACCGAAAACAAACCGTCGGGTGATACACCGGACATAGGCTTCCGCCAGAAAGTTTCCTACCCGTTGCCGTCATTACACGTTGTTTCATTCCGGCTTTTGTTAACGTTGAACAAAAGCCGGAATGGAGCGCAGCGCAATGACGGAAGGACTGTCTAATGGGTATATCACTTTCCGGCGAAAGCTAGGGTACAGTGGTGTTTCCGACTCGGGTCAGTTCGCGGAATCGGTCTTCGATGCCTGTGTCTTTTTTCTTGAATTCGGCAATCGTACCATCGAAAACCAGTTTTCCTTCGTTGATGAACAGCACTCTCGAAGCGACCGCTTCGACTTCCTGCAAGATGTGTGTCGAAAGCAAAATGGTTTTTTCCTTGCCGATTCGGCGTAACATTTCCCGAACGCCGTGAATTTGATTCGGATCAAGTCCCGCCGTGGGTTCATCCAAAATCAGCACTTCCGGTTCGTGGAGCATGGCTTGTGCCATTCCGACCCGCTGCCGGTAGCCTTTGGAAAGTTTGCCGATGGGTTTACCATAGACCGATTTGAGCGAACAGAGTTCGACGACCGTGGCGATCCGCTCGTTTAGGGTGCGTCTTGACATCCCTCGGGCTTCGCCGAAAAAGCGCAGCAGAGAGCGGGGAGTCATATCAGGATAGAGGGGACCGTTTTCGGGCAGATAGCCGAGTTTTTGTGCACCGGCAATCCGGTCGGTCGCGATGTCGTGTCCTGCTATTTTGGCGGTGCCTTTTGTGGCGGCAAGATAGCCGGTCAACAGTTTCATGGAGGTACTTTTACCAGCACCGTTGGGACCGAGGAACGCGACCACTTCGCCGTTGGCGATTTGAAAAGACACATTGTCAATCGCAGCAAATTCGCCGTAGTATTTGGTCAAACCGGCTGCTTCGATCATTATATTGGGCATTTTGGAAGGATCAACAAATCGTCGAAATTTTGTCTATGGATTATCCCTCAAAGAGAAAAAAAAACAAGAGCAACATACAGGGCGACTGCAAGTTTTTTTTTCCGATGGTATAATACATCGTCATTCATCATTTCGCACAAACAATGCCCACCCGATCTACGCTTACCATCGGCGGTAACACCTACAATTATTGTCCGCTCGACTCGCTTAACATAAATCTTGCCGCACTCCCCTATTCTATTCGGATTCTCCTCGAATCCGTACTGCGAAACGTTGACGGATTTCAAATTACGGAAAAGGACGTAAAAAATCTTGCCGCTTGGAACGCCCAAACCCTTACAGACATAGAGGTTCCGTTCAAACCTGCCAGAGTCATTCTGCAAGACTTTACCGGTGTGCCTGCCGTGGTCGATCTCGCCGCCATGCGCTCCGCCATGTCCAAGAGCGGCGGAGATCCCGATAAAATCAATCCGCTTATACCCGTTGACTTGGTCATCGATCACTCCATCCAAACCGACTATGCCGGTACGTCCGATGCCCTTGATAAAAACACCGCCCTCGAATTTGAACGCAATGCCGAACGCTACGCTCTGCTCCACTGGGGACAGAAATCGCTCAATAATTTCCGTGTCGTGCCGCCGTCCGTCGGTATCATTCATCAGGTCAACTTGGAATACCTTGCCGATGTGGTACACCATCGGGCAAGCGATAACCTGCTCTATCCCGATTCCGTGCTGGGTACCGATTCGCATACCGTCATGATCAACGGTCTCGGCGTACTCGGCTGGGGTGTCGGCGGCATCGAAGCCGAAGCCGTAATGCTGGGGCAACCTTATTATATGCTCGCTCCGCAGGTCGTCGGAATGGAACTCACCGGCACGTTGCCCCCCGGCGTTACGGCGACCGACTTGGTGTTGACGCTGACCGAAATGTTCCGTCGGGAAGGAGTCGTCGGCAAGTTCGTTGAGTACTTCGGCGAAGGGGCATCGAAAATGTCCGTCGCAGACAGGGCAGTGCTGGCGAATATGGCACCGGAATATGGAGCGACGATGGGATTCTTTCCGGTGGACGAGCAAACGTTGCAATTCCTGCACCAAACGGGACGCGATGCCCATCAAATTGCCGTCGTTGAGGCGTATTGCAAGGCGCAACATCTTTTCCGTCTGCCGGAGGCACCGACTCCGCAATACACAAAAGTATTGTCGCTTGATCTGTCGCAGATCGAACCCTGCGTGGCGGGACCGAAGCGACCGCAGGATCGGATTGCGCTGGCGGCGTTGAAGAAATCAATGAAAGCCGGGAGCGCAACGAAGTGTAGCGACCGGATTAACCCGCCGAATGATCCGGTCGCTCCGGTTGCACCTACGCTCCCGGCTTTTATGCCCGTCGTCCTCGCTTCTATCACCTCTTGCACGAACACCAGCAACCCCCACTTAATGATCGCCGCCGGACTTCTTGCAAAGAAAGCAGTCGAAAAGGGACTCCGCACGCCCGATCACGTCAAAACCAGTCTCGCTCCCGGTTCCCGCGCCGTAACCGCCTATCTCGAAAGGGCAGGCTTGCTCGAACCACTGGAAACGCTCGGCTTTCACGTCGCCGGTTACGGTTGCATGACATGCATCGGCAACAGCGGTCCGCTCGCTCCTGAAATTGAAAAAGAAATCACGGAAAACGATCTAACCGTTGCGGCAGTGCTTTCCGGCAACCGCAATTTCGAGGGACGTGTGCATCCGCTCATCAAGGCGAATTACTTGGCAAGTCCGCCGCTCGTTGTGGCGTTTGCCCTTGCCGGTTGCATGGATATTGATTTCAAGACCGAACCGATAGGTACACTGGTTAACAAAAGCCGGAATGGATCGCAGCGCAATGACGGTGTGCGGCTTGCCGACATTTATCCAACGGACGAAGAAATAGAACAAGCGGTAATACAGTCGGGAGCATTGTCGCCGGAAACGTACCAAAAATGTTACGAAAATGTTTTCCAATCGAATGAAACGTGGAATGCCATTGCGACGCAACCGTCGGAGTTGTTCGCGTGGGAACCGACCAGCACATACGTTCAGGAGCCGCCGTTCTTGAGGAGTTCAGAGCCGCGACCAGAAGGTCGCGTTGGAGTTGCGCAACCTTCCGGTTGCGGCTCTGATTCCGCCCGTTGCCTTGCCGTGCTCGGCGACTCTGTTACAACCGATCACATTTCTCCGGCGGGTTCAATCAAAGCGGACTCGCCTGCCGGTAAGTTTTTAACCGAATCGGGAGTTGCACCAAAAGAGTTCAACAGTTACGGTTCCCGGCGGGGCAACGACAAGATCATGACGCGCGGCACCTTCGCCAACATTCGCATCCGCAACGCTTTGGCGGAAGGCAAAGAAGGCGGCTATACAAAGTTTTTGCCGACGGGAAAAATCTTGCCGATCTACGACGCGGCAATGAAATACCGGGAGCGGAACATTCCGCTCATCATCTTGGCGGGTGCGGAATACGGCACGGGCAGTAGTCGGGACTGGGCGGCAAAGGGTACAGCACTGCTCGGCGTGAAGGCGGTGATCGCCAAAAGTTTCGAGCGGATTCATCACGGCAATCTCGTCGGCATGGGCGTGTTGCCGTTGGAGTTTGTGAACGGTGCCTCAGTGGAATCGCTGAACCTGACGGGGGAAGAGGAATTCACGTT
>Ga0099364_10011184_pt1 | contig 12283 bp, 7 predicted proteins | sample TergutTh196P3_FD_73070 | JGI IMG/M metagenome (GOLD analysis project Ga0099364, IMG submission 73070) | Microcerotermes parvus P3 segment gut microbial communities from Pointe-Noire, Republic of the Congo - Th196 P3 | ecosystem: Host-associated > Arthropoda: Insects > Digestive system > Gut ...
AGTGTGTCACAGTATGCACTCTATTGTTTTTTTCACACCACTTTGACTCTGCCCCCCAGCGCCAATAGCCTTCCAACTAAGTTTTCGTAGCCTCTTTCTATCTGGTAGACATTGTTGATGTGGCTTTTGCCTTTTGCGCACATGGCTGCAATTACCATTGCCATACCGGCTCTTATGTCGGGACTTTGCAGTTCCGAGCCTGTGAGGCGGGTGGGGCCCGAGATCACTGCGCGGTGGGGATCGCATAACACTATCCTTGCACCCATTGCAATAAGTTTATCAACAAAGAACATTCTGGACTCGAACATTTTTTCGTGTATTAATACTGTTCCCTTAACCTGGGTGGCTACAACTGTGATAATGCTGGTTAAGTCCGGGGGGAAGCCCGGCCAGGGTGCGTCATCTATTTTTGGTATCATGCCGCCGAGGTCGTGGTTTACCTCCATTGCCTGCTTTGCGGGAACATGGAGGGTAGAGCCTTCGTGGTTCCAGGTGATGCCCAATTTGCCAAAGGCGATTTTTGCAGGGCGGAGGTCACTTGGTTTTGTTCCTTCTATATACAGTTCGCCCTTAGTTGCGGCGGCCAGGCCTATAAATGATCCTACTTCCATAAAGTCTGCGCCTATCTCGTACTCACAGCCTGTGAGTTTTTTTACTCCCTTAATACTAAGCACATTTGAACCTATGCCTTCTATGGATGCACCCATTGCCCTTAGCATATAACATAGATCCTGGACATGGGGTTCGCTTGCGGCATTTGTAAGTATGGTATTTCCCTTTGCAAGGACTGCTGCCATAATTGCGTTTTCTGTTGCTGTTACCGAGGCTTCATCAAGAAAAATATCGTTTCCTGTAAGTTCTTTACTTGTGAATGTAAAGCTGTCGTTAATCTCTACCTGGGCTCCAAGTTCAGTCAGCACCAAAAAATGGGTATCAAGGCGGCGGCGGCCTATAACATCACCTCCGGGCGGCGGAAGTATGACCTTCCCCGTCCTGGCAAGCAGGGGACCTGCAAAAAGTATGGATGCACGTATCAATTTTGCAAGCTCCCTTGGGATCTCTGAACTCTTAATATTTTTTGTGCATAAACTAAGTACGTTTTTCTCTGTAAAAGAGGCTTCACCGCCCATGGCTCTGTAGATATCAATAATCACCTGAACATCTTCTATGTCCGGAATATTTTTTAAGATGACAGGTTCATTCGTTAATAAAGCAGCGGCAATACAGGGCAGGGCAGCGTTTTTGTTTCCGCTTGCCTTTATAGTCCCTTTTATGGGGTGAGCCCCATCTATAATGTATTGGTTCATTTTTTCTCCTGTCTTGACTGTAAAGGGTCATTCTAAACTTGTCTAGTTATTTATTTTATGCTACATTAAAAATCTACTGAAAGCATTAACGGAGTACCTTATGGCAGCAAAAAAAAGAAAAAGCCCCGAAACGCAGGAATCATTTTTCAGCGATATTATACAGCAGATTAAGGCCAAGCCTTTTATTTATTTTGGAACCTTCCTTATACTAATTGTAATTTTTATTGCCTTTGTGTTTGGGGGTATTAATTTTGACAGTATTTTTGGTATGAATAACCTTACCTTTGGCTATTATAACGGGGTTCCCATAAGCTTTTCGCAGGGGAACTATTTTGCACAAATATATTCCAGTTATATGAACCAATTTCAGGGCCTTTCTGATGATCCTCAGTTTTTTTATATGATTTGGGAAGCTTCATTTTTTGAGGCGGTAGTCAGAGCAGGGCTTCTTGAGGAAATGCGTATTGCCGGTTTTACAGCTCCGGAAGATGTTGTTGATATGGAGGTTGCTGCCCTTGCCATGTTCCAGGAAAATGGACGTTTTTCTGCAGCCAGGTACAGATCCCTTGATAACAATACCAGGATGGAAATTTGGCGTGAAGTTCAGGACGGCATTGCATTAAATTATCTGATTAATGATATAGGCGGTATGAGAATTTCCAATGCAGAGACTGCATTTATAGGTGAAATGGCTTCCAATAGACGCAGTTTTGAAATGGTGTCTTTCTCTTTGGATACTTATCCGGATTACGAAGTCATAGCCTATGCCATGGCAAACCCGGATCTTTTTACTGAAATTCATTTATCCATAATAAGTATTTATTCCAATGAACGTGAAGCCCAACAGGTTTACGATTCTGTTATTAACGGTACTGTCTCTTTTGAAGATGCTGCAAGAAACAATTCACATGACATGTATGCTGACAGGGGCGGTGACATGGGCATCATTGCGGGTCATGAATTAAGATGGGAGATCGCCGGAGAAAGCGACAGGGAAAGGATAATGAATCTTGGCACAGGCAGTATTAGTGAGCTGGTCAGGACACCTTTTGACGGCTGGGCTTTTTTCAGAGTGAATCAGAGTGCCTATCCCATAGATATATATGATGAATTTCAGTTAATGCAGGTCAGGAACTATATAATGGGCAACGAAAGGGGAATCATGGAAGATTGGCTTGTTACAGGTGCAGATACCTTCAGGTCTTTATCCAATTCAACAGGTTTTTATGAAGCACTGGAAATAATGGGTTTAACAAGCCGGAGTTTTGGTCCCATACCCATCAATTTTGGTGATACACAGTTGTTTGATTCAGTTGGGCGCCTTGATATACCCGAACTGGCAGGTGCCGGTTCCAACATGTTTTTTTGGGACATAGCATTCTCTACTCCATTGCATACCGTATCCATTCCAAGAGTGATTAACAGCAATGTTATACTGCTTTATCCCACCGAAGAGCTTTCCCTTAGCGAAGTTGAAATGTCATACTTTCAATGGGATTATCCCAGGTGGATCAGTAATGAATTTGATTCTACATTGCGATCCTTTATTATTAACAGTCCAAGATTGGATAACCGCTTTGTGGAGACATTCAGAAGAATCTTCCCGGATGTATATGAGCAATTGTGGTGGATGTATTAGCATATAAGGGAAAAGCTCTTTTATCCCGGCACAATCCGGAAAAGCAGGCGGAAAGGCTTGTTTTAAATTTTCCCCTAAAGGCAAATACCCTTTACCTGTGTCCCTCTCCCCTTTACGGTTATGGGCTTTCTGTACTTCTAGACAGGTTTGTTAAAGAGACTCTTGTTGAAAGTTCTGCAATATTATGCCTTGAAGCAGAAGAGGAACTTTTTAAAATATCGCTGCCTGCGTTAAGCGCAATTTTAACCGAATGGGAAGAAAAAAATAATATTAAAGCTCCCCTCTTGCTTTGTCCTCATACAAGTAAAAGTGAGATATGCTACTTTGTCCGAAGTAAATTTGGAAGCTTGAATTTTAGAAGGGTGGAAGTGCTGCGCCTTACAGGGGGCTGGCAGGTAAACCCCGGTTTTTATAGAGAGATAGAAAGTGCTCTTGGGCGGGAAATTGCCGTAGACTGGGGTAATGCCATGACCATGATAAGGCTTGGCCGCCTTTTTTCGCATAACTTTGCTGCCAATATAAGCGGCTTTTACAGGGAAGAGGGCGGCTTAGCTCAGGAAGTCTCCTATGACATTAAACACTTAAATTACGGCACTTCTCCCATTCTGGTTTTGGCAGCAGGTCCTTCCCTGGACGCAAGCCTTGATAAACTAGCCCTTCTTTCCGGCGGCAGCATTCCGGCTCCGGATAAAAGACCATACAGGATTATCGCTGTGGATACCAGTCTTCCCCTTCTTTTGGAAAGAAAGATAATCCCCGACCTTGTAGTGATACTGGAAAGCCAGCATTGGAACTTAAGGGCTTTTACAGGTGCAAAGGGGCATAAAATTGACGCCGCAATAGATCTTTCTGCCCTTCCTGCCTCCTCTAGAGTGTTAGACGGCAGACGTTTTTACTTTTTTACTCCCTGGACTGAGCTTGAAATTTTTTCGCGTCTTTCTGAACTAAAACTTTTACCGGAATCTTTTCTGCCCCTTGGTTCAGTTGGTTTAAGTGCTGTAGCAATAGCCCTAAGAAGCGGCAGCGGGAATGTAATTACATGCGGGCTGGATTTTTCTTTTACCATGGATAATTACCATGCGCGATCAAGCCCAAGCCAGGGAGAAATGGAAAGAAAACAGAACCGTTTTAAGAGCCTGTTAAATCTATCCGCTGCATTCAGGAACGGGAGTTTTACGGCTTTTTCCAAAGAGGGTAATGCTGTAAGAAGTGATCCTGCACTTAGAAGGTACAGAAACCTCTTTGAACAGGAGTTTTCGCCTAATGCCAGGCTCTTTGACATAAGCGGTTCCGGCCTTGACCTTGGAATTAAAGTATATGACATAGATGAGATTTATGCGATTTTAAATGCAGCTTCGCCCGCAGCGATAGATGCGAGTTGTGCGGCTCTTGCAGGTGTGCCAACGCTTGAGGAGACATACAGGGAAAATGCCGGTTTTATCGCCGGTGAACTTAACTCTCTAAAAGAGTTAAGGGGGATTTTATCGGGGGAACTCAGCCCGGACGAGCAAAAGCTAAAAGAGCTTTTATTAAGGGCAGATTACCTGTGGGCGCATTTTCCTGACTGTGCAGGAGGCAGGACTCCTCCTCTTACAGATCTAGGCTTTTTAAAACGTGTAAGAATGGAAATAGAGCCCTTCCTGCGCTTGTGGGAAAATCCCTAAATTTAAAATAATCGCTTTTGATAATTTTTTGTTTTGAAAAGTTATCAAAAAGCAAAATTTTTAAGAGATAAATTTCCCCAAGGTAAATTTTTTAAAAAAGATTTTTTTCCTTACTCGTCTTTGGTTTTTAATACTGCCAAAAAGGCGTTCTGGGGAAGTTCTACGTCTCCTACCATGCGCATGCGCTTTTTGCCTTCCTTTTGTTTTTCAAGCAGCTTGCGCTTACGGCTGACGTCTCCGCCGTAGCACTTGGCTGTGACATCCTTTCGAAGGGGGTTAACGGTTTCCCTTGCAATGACGTTGCTGCCTATGGCTCCCTGTATGGGGATCTTAAACTGCTGACGGGGTATCTCGTCCACAAGGCGCTCGCATATAGTCCTTGCCCTTTCGTAGGCCTTTGCCTTAAAGACAAGCTGGGACAGGGCGTCTACTATTTTGCCGTTTAAGAGTATGTCAAGTTTTGCAAGGTCTGTAGCTTTGTAGCCGGTAACATCATAGTCAAATGACGCATAACCGCGGCTGGTGCTTTTTAAGCGGTCGTAAAAATCAAACAGGACTTCTGCAAGGGGCATTTCGTAAACCATTTCTACCCTTTTTTCATCGAGGTAACTCATATTGGTCTGAACACCGCGTTTTTCCATGCAGAGTGTCATTATGTTTCCAAGGTATGTTGTAGGAGTTATAATTGCCGCACGTATATAGGGTTCTTCTGCGCTTTCTATTCTGCCTTCATCCGGGTAATCCATGGGGTTATCTACCATTATGTCTTCGCCGTTTTTAAGACGCACCATGTACTTTACAGAAGGGGCAGTAAAAATTACGCTTTGGTCGAATTCTCTTTCCAGTCTTTCCTGCACTACTTCCAGATGCAATAGGCCCAAAAAGCCGCAGCGAAAGCCAAAGCCCAAAGCAGCAGAAGAATCTTTTTCGTAAATTAAAGATGCATCGTTTAACTTTAGCTTTTCCATGCTTATTAAGAGTTCTTCGTAATCGTTGGAATCTACAGGGTAGACAGAAGAAAAAACCACGGGCTTAATTTCCCTGAATCCGGGCAGTGGCTTTTCGCAGGGGGCAAGGGCGGATGTTACAGTGTCGCCCACCCTTACATCGCTTACGGTTTTTATTCCCGCTATAAAGTAGCCTACATCTCCGGCGGAGAGCCCCTGATTTTCGCTTAAACCGAGTTTAAAAACACCTGTTGTCTCTACTTCGTATTCAGTGTTATTCGACATAAAGCGTATCTTCATTCCCTTTTTGATGTTCCCGTTAAAAACACGAAGGTGGACAACTACGCCCCTGTATGCATCGTAGTGGCAGTCGAAAATCAGTGCTTCAAGTGCATTATCTACATTGCCTTTAGGAGAGGGGATGCGCTCTACTATTGCAGTAAAAAGATCATCTATCCCTATGCCATTTTTTGCCGAGACCAGAACTGCCCCCGAGGAATCAAGCCCAAGGTCTTTATCTATCTGCATTTTGGTAGAGGGGATGTCTGCTGCGGGCATGTCTATCTTGTTTATCACAGGGATAATTTCCAGGTTGTGTTCAAGAGCCAGGTACATGTTTGAGAGAGTCTGCGCCTGCACTCCCTGGGCAGCATCTACAAGGAGCAGGGCTCCCTCGCAGGAGTTTATAGCCCTTGAGACCTCGTAGGTAAAGTCAACATGGCCCGGTGTGTCTACCATGTTAAAGATGTATTCTTTTCCATCGGGAGCGGTGTAGGGAATGCAGACTGCCTGGCTTTTTATGGTAATGCCCCTTTCCCTTTCTATGTCCATATTGTCGAGGATCTGGTTTTGAAAGTTTCTATCATCAACGAGCTTTCCCTTTTGTATGATCCTGTCGGCAAGGGTAGATTTTCCATGGTCTATGTGGGCAATGATGCAGAAATTACGTATCTCAGCCATTAACATTTCCCTTAAGCTTGATTTCTCCTATCTGCTCAACTCTGATGTCAGAAGGAATTTCTACATAGGATAAAACAGCAAGGTAAGGGGATTTTCTCTTTGTTATTTCCTTAAGCATAAATCTTGCTCTTGGGGAGCATAGTATTACAGGGGGATAACCCATTTTTTCCATTTTTGACTGTGCCAATGATACTAAATCTTCGAAAACTTCCTGGGCTTCCAGCTTTGTGCTTTCACCTGTCACTCCATTTGTAAAGTCTACAAACTTTTTTTCCAGCTCCGGTTCAAGTGTAAGAACCCTAAGGGTTAGATCTTCATCTGTATAGTCAAGGCATATCTGTCTCTTTAGCGCCAAACGTATCTGCTCTACAATAAACTCACCCGGAGCAGGTCCAAAAGCGCTCCAGTCTGCCAATGTTTCAAGAATCACATCTATGGGTTTAATTGATATGTTTTCGCTTACAAGGCTCTGCAGCACTTCCCGTATTGGTCCAAGGGGAAGAAGGCTTTTTACCTCTCCGCACAGTATGGGGTATTTTTCCTCTGCAGCTTCCAGTATGGCGTCTACTTCGTCCCTGCCAAGAAGTTCCGGCGCATAACGCTGAAGGATAAGGTCTACATGATCCACTATCTTTGTAAAAGCAATTTTTGCAACTGCATTCACGCTTACGCCGGGAAACCAGCTCTGGTCCATTTTACCCTGTCCTGCTCCCAGCCCTTTAAAAAGTATGCTGTATGCGTCGTGCGCCAGGGATGTATTATCTTTTATTGTAAAAGCCTGTAAATTTAAACCAAGGAGTTTTTCCAGCTTTACTTTCAAGTTTGCCAGGGGCTTCTCCAGATAATTGATTTTACCCTGCCCGTCCAGGTAAAGTGAGTAAAGGGAGACACCAAGTTCTACGGAAATGGGAGCGGGGATCTCTACATTTTTTACTATGCGGCTTGTTTTGTATTTTTTTATATGCCTGCCCTGTTTTTGTGCGCCGCTGCGTGCTATAACCAAAGACACATCCCTGTAACATGCTTCGGGTATGGAGTATCCAATTTTCCCCAGGGAGGAAAGGTTTTTTGCGAGCATATTATTGTTTGTAACAGGAACACCAAGGTTTTTTGCGGCAGAGATAATTGAATCACAGGATATACCTTTTTCCACAAAAGTGATCATCGGTGCAAACATATTTTCTTCGTCATACTTGATCCCAATAACAGTATCCTTTCCTGTAATTATTACGCTGCAAAATAGAATGCTGGTATTTATAATGGATGTTGTTCTATCCAAAGTATTTTTATCCGTGTTGGGCAGCTTTGTTTTTTCCAAAACTGAACTGCAAAGTTCCATCCAGTCTCTCTGAGCTGAAAAATCACCTGCTTTTTTTGCTTTGTCTGCTTCTTCGGAGATCATGGAAATAAGAGCTTTAAATTCTCTGGTGGAAGTAAGATCCTCCATGCTGCCTTCAGCACATAGCTGGTAGCTCTCGTTGACTTCGTTTTTTCTGATTATTCCCCTTTCTTTAAGATCATCAAGTATGGGCTTAATTGGGAGATCACTGCCCAGTATTCTAAGGAATAACTCAGGCGAAATATATTCATCCGGGAGGCAGGAAAAAATTCTTAAAACAGAGACTTCTTCGCTTTTAACTTCATAAGCCCTCTTTTGGCGCGAAGGGAAAAGGCGGGAAATTTCTATATTGGGGAAAGCTGACTTCTTCATTTATTACCTGTAATTTTACATTCTACAGTGTATCGGGGGTTTCCAGCAAGGCAGGCAGACGCATGCTTATTTCCAAAAACCCCATACGGCGTTTTCTGATGTCAATATCAAGCAGTGCATAACCTTCGTTTTCAAAAATCCTTAAATTCCTGATTGAGAGCTGATCTCCTTCGGATATTCCTGCTTCATCGGCAATGGAGCCTCTTATAACCCTTTGCACTTGATGACTTGGAGAAAATAAGCCGCTGGAAGCCCGGGGTGATAAAAGCATGCCAAAAAGCGGTGCAATTATTCGTTCCCTGGTATCTCTTTGTAAAGAAAATAACATAGGAATATCCGGTCTGCTCTCCAGCCTTATTGTATATGTAACAATGTTTTCTTCCGGGTCAAGCAATTCCAGAGAAATAAGTTCCCCCGGAGACAGCGGGTATAGAATATCCTGAAGAGAAGGTGTGAGTGCTCCCTGCGCTGTACTTACACTTTCGCCGTTTATGCTTCTAATAATTGAGCCTTCCTGTATTCTTTGCTCTGCTGCCGGAGTTGTGGGTGTAACATAGATGATCTCTGCGCCGTCCGGAGTTTCTGCAATGGAAAGGCCCAGCCAGGGTCTGTCGGATTTTCCTCCTGCTATCATTGCGGGGAGGGCGGCGGCAAGGCGGTATGCGGGGATTGCAAAGTTTAGCCCTTCATAGTTTTGAATGCCGGCAAATACAACGCCAACAAGGCGGCCGTCCATGTTTACTACGGGGCCGCCCGAGTTACCCATGTTAACCGCAGCGTCTATCTGCATTACATCTCCTATCTGTAAAAAGCGGCGTCCCATTGCGGAGACTATGCCCTGGGTAACTGTTCTTTCAAGCCCCCCCGGTGATCCTATTGCAAGGATAGATTCACCTACAGATGGAAGAGCCCAATCAATTACAGAAAAAACATATTCAGGATCTACTTCGACTTTTAGAAGCGCCAAATCCAGATTCATATCCCAGCCTATTACCCTTGCAGGTATGCGGGGGCTTGTATGATCTCCAAGGCGTATATAGGTGCGGGAAGTTCCCCTGAATGTTGGATCTACTTCACTTGCAATAACATGGTAATTTGTTATAAGGAGCCCTGAAGCATCTATAAAAAATGCCGAGCCCAAAACCCTGTCCGGGAAACCCTGTCCTCTTTCTATTCTGATTCCCCTGTCTACAAGTACAGTTGCAACACCGAGTATCATTTCTGCGGCTGTATCGCGTCCTTCAGCATAAGTTCTTAGTTCAATGGGAAGTGCAGGTCTTTCTATGTTAGAAGTTTCTGAAGCTATTATTGAATCTATAATATCTAAAAAAAATGCCGCTGTTCTTCTTTGTCTTACTTCTACAGCTTTCTCCAAAAAGAGGATGGCGTCTTCATATATTAATGGTCTTAGCTCATGAGCCTGGTAGGCGGCAAGAAAGGCGTTAAGCGTGTTTCCTTCTGCCAGTTGATGTAAGGCATACTCAAGAACTATGTCCGGCTCTTCTCCTGTGCTTTCTACAATTACTCCCAGGCTGGATAAAGAGCGTGCTAGGGATGCTGCCTCGTTCCACTGTCCCTCTTCAACTGCATTTATCTGTGCGCTTATTAAATTGGAGATCGCCTCTTCCCTGTACTCTACAAGTCTCTCAAAAACTTCGGCTGCCTGCGGAACAGCACTGCCCTCTCCGTAAATAATTTTAAAAACTTCCATCAAATGTATTGCCCTGGCAGGATCACTTTGAATGTACATTACGATATCATCAATTCGCACATCAGGCGGTGATCTTAAATCTGCGCTTCGGTTTGCAGCTTTACTGCTCCTACATGATAACAAGAGGAATGCGAAAAGTATGAATAATGCAAAGCTGTATATTTTTTTCATAAATTTAGTTTAGTTCCTGATAATATTATCATCCCACTCGCTAAGAGAGTAATCAAAATTCCTTGGGTAATCCCATAACTCGTGCAGCTCCATTTCCGGATAATTGCTGCTAAAGAGGCGCACTGTGTCCATGGAGCCGTTCATGTTAAGGTCTACCCTTTGCAGCTGAGGCCGCCCGCGCAGAAATTCTGTTTCCGAGACCATAAGTTCTCCTACATATTCCCTTGCTCTGACCGGTATGCTTTGGTTAAGTTCTATTACCTCTATCCCGCCTGCAAATTCGGCGCTTGGTCTTTCTACAAGGAGTGCGTATGACACAATGGCAGTCCTTGTAAGTGGCGGGCTAAGGGGGTTTATGTTCACAAAAAATATGCCACTTCCCCATAATTCTTCAAAGATTACGGGTTGATAGAAAAAGTCGAAAGGACGCGGGGTAAACTTTACTCCCGATATATGCGCTTCCAATACAGAGGGGAAGCGTTCCCATATAATTTCGCTTTCCACTCTCCCGTCTGCCTCGTAAGGCAGCAGTACTGTACTTCTTATTGGTACTCCGGCTTCAAAGGTAACTATTAGTTCATCTATACCATCTTGTGTATGGTTAAAAGCAGAATGGTATAAGATTCCGTTTGAGTAGGCTGAATAAGTCTCCGGTATCATATCCCTGTTATCGTCCCTGTAAATAAAACCGGAATAAGATGCCAAATATTGTCTAAATATAGCTCTTGCATTGTCGTGTCTGAGTAGATCCCATACTTCGCCAAGAAGGCGTATGTCCAGGATATTGCTGCTAAACAGTTCTTCCATGGCCATATCTTCATCTATTACACCCAGATAGAGAGAAATTGGGAGGCTTTCAGGAACTGCATCGTTAATTGCCCTGTAAGCAAGGAGTGTTCTTCTTGCCTCATCCAGATTGTAGATATAAGGAGCTGCCATCCATGCAAGATGGGCATCATTAAGAAGGAGGGCGGGCAGGCGACGTAGTATTAATTCAAGGAGCTGCAGATCTTCATCCAGAGGCATTATATCTTTAGCGCGTAGATCATCAATGAAATTGAAGAATACCCTTACAGGTGCAGTTTCCCTGGGATACCTGTCCAGGGTTTCCGCCATAAAAATTCGAAACTCCATAGGACTATAAGCTGCAAGGGCTCTTAACCTTAACTCAGCTTCTCTTGGACCTCTTGAGACCAGGGCAAGCTCTGCCAGTGCATTAGGCCAGGCTTTAATAGCAAGGAACATCTCTATCAAATAAAATCTTGCTTCCTCTGCATCATAAAGAGTCCAGCGATTTACCGCCAGCGCAACATTTAGAGCTTCTATTACAAGGACATTCCCACGCCCCTGTTGATTCCTTGCACGTGCAAGAAGATAGCTAAGGTCTGATGAAATTTCTCGGTAATCGGCGGCTCTTTCCATGGCAAGTAATACTTCGTGCCAGTTTCCTTCATCTGCCATTTCTTTAGCCCAGACGGCATAACGTTCTGCAACCTGGGTTTCGCCTGTACCTGAATCTGCTATGTATAAATTTTGAGAAAAAAGTTTTCCGCTTAACATGAAGAGAGCCAGGAGAAAAAGCGGCAAAAAGCAAGCTCGAACCCTCATTTTTGTCATTCCTTAATTGCCGTCTCCGCCGGCTTCGCCGCTTGTGTCGGCAGAGCCGCTTGGGTCGGCAGAGCCGCCACTGTTGGCGGTATTACTGCCGGTGCTGCCATTGCCGGCTGCACTTAAAGACACAGGGTTTTCCCTTGGCGGCAGACCAAGCAATGTTCTAACTTCATCGTCCACAAGGGTTTCTCTGGAAAGCAGTTCCTCCGCAAGGAGTTCCAGTTTATCTTTGTGAAGATTTAAGAGTCCTTCCGCCTTTAGTCTGCCTTCTTCCAGAATGCGCCTAACGGCCCTGTCAATTTTCTGCGCTGTTTCTTCGGAGTAGTCTTTGTGTCTTGCAATTTCCTTTCCAAGGAAGATGGGCTCATCTTCCTGCCCGTAGGTGACAGGCCCCATCTCCTCCGCCATGCCCCACTCGCAGACCATGCGGCGTGCCATTTCTGTTGCCTGCTCTATATCCTGCTTTGTTCCTGTTGTGGTTTCGTTGTAGAAGATCTTTCCCGCCGCCCAGCCGCCATAACATATAACGATGCGGTCCTGTATCCAGCCGCGGGTACGGCAG
>Ga0099364_10011185_pt1 | contig 12283 bp, 10 predicted proteins | sample TergutTh196P3_FD_73070 | JGI IMG/M metagenome (GOLD analysis project Ga0099364, IMG submission 73070) | Microcerotermes parvus P3 segment gut microbial communities from Pointe-Noire, Republic of the Congo - Th196 P3 | ecosystem: Host-associated > Arthropoda: Insects > Digestive system > Gut ...
GAATTTATCAGCCGGATTCCGGCGTTGCACGGCAGTTGCCGCGGGCATTGTCGTTTGCGCGAGTCTTTTTACTCCCATGCGCGCGTCCGCGCAGAAGCCCAATCTTGGCGGCGCCAAGACGACGCCCGCGATTCCGATCTCGCTGGAAGGCGTTCCCGCCCGAAGAGTTGCCGAATATATTGTCGCGACGGATGAAATCCTTAGGGACCTCCTTTTGACCGGGGAATTGAAGGCCGCGCGTTCAAACGTCATCAACGCTCCCAGGATACAGAACAACTTCGGCAACACTATTACATATCTGGCCGATGAAGGTTCCATTGTACGGGCCGGTGAGCGTATTGTCGAATTTGACGACACCAACCTGGTCAGTCAGAGAGCCGACGCGGAACTGACATTGGAAACAGCCAGGCTTAATGTCGCCAAGAAGAAGCTCGACCTGGAAGCGAACCGCTGCAGCCTTTTGAACAATGTAAATCAGACGGAAGCGTCTTTGAAAAAAGCGGAACTCGACGCGGGAGTCGACAGGAGCCTCCGATCCGAAAATGACTACGAGAGGTTTCAATTGAACCTCAGAAGAGCGCAGTTTAATCTTGAGAAAGCCAGGGAAGAGCTGGACAATTTCGAGAAAAACTACGATTCGGAGATGATGCTGGTTGAAATCACACGTTCGCAGGCGGAAATTAATCTGAAAAAGATCGACGGCGATATTGCGCTTTTAAAGATAGACGTTCCCGCGCATGTGGAAGAAGGCATCCTTATTTATGGCGACAATTGGCAGAGCAACCGTAAAGTCCAGCTCGGCGACAGTATTTTTCCGGGCATGGAGGTCGCCAGCATACCCGATCTGACCAGTATGCAGGTGATCGGATACGTATACGATACGGAATATCGTCTGCTCAGCCCCGGAATGTTTACAGATGTAAGCTTCGACGCCCTGCCCGGCGTCGAGGTGGGCGGAACCATCGTGTCGCTTACGAGCGTGGCCACCCGCAGGGGATTCGCCACGGATAAGAAGCTGTTCCAGGCCGTGGTGCGCCTTGATGAGGTCGATCCGGAACTGCTCAAGCCGGGAATGACTGCGCGCGTCAATGTTCCGCTGGTGCTTGCCGACGCCGTTCCGGCGGTCCCGCGCGAATATGTCGGAGTTGATTCCCAGGGGCGCAATTATGTGCTAAAGGGAGCCGATATTAGAAAAACCGATACGCAGTTTGTCCAGGTCGGCGTTATCGGCGACAGGCTGGTTGAAATCACCTCCGGCGTATCCGTCGGAGAAAAACTCTTTCCCGTACACTAGGCGGAGGTATTTAAATGAATTCCCGGAAGCTGATTTTTATATTGGCAGCGGTTTTAATCATTGCGGGGGTGGGATATTGGATTAACCACTCACGCAATGTTTCGGCAAACGTCAGCGAAAAGGACCTGTTGACCGTTCAGCAAGTTGATTTTCCTTTACTTGTCAGCGCCGCCGGAGTGCTGGAAGCGATCCAAAGCGCCGATATAGGTCCGCCGCGAATGACGCGGCGGGTGGGACAGTTCAGGCTGATGCGCATCGTTGATGAAGGAACGGAAGTGGAAGAGGGTGATTTTCTGATGGAGTTCGATACGTCGAGCATCAGTAACAACCTCGTAACTACGACCGCCAATTTTCAGCGTGTCGCCGAAAATCGGCAGACACAGCGCGGCAACAGCGACTTGCAGTTGAAAAATTTGAGGCTTCAACTGGAAAAGGCCAGATCCGATCTGGAAAAAATGGAAGAACAATTGAGCGCGCAGGCCGAGCTTGCCAGCGCGATGGAAGTCGCTAAAATGCGCATTGATCGCGACGCCGGCAGATTTAATGTCGAGATGCTGGAGAAAAGACTTGAACTCATGACTGAAAGCGACCAGTTGTCGCTGCAGATGCTGCGTAACGAGGAGAGGGTCCGCCGCGGCCAGATGGACGATCTGATGGACGCCATGGATTTGTATACTGTGCGCGCTCCCGTATCCGGTGTGGTCATTTACAGGCGCGATTGGAACAATAACGCCAAGGAAGTCGGCAGTAATGTTTCAATGCAGGAAATTGTCATGTCAATCCCGGATCTTTCCACGATGCGCGCCAGGATACAGGTGGACGAACTCGATTCCGGCAAAATCAGAGTGGGGCAGGACGTCAACATTACCGTGGACGCCGTTCAGGGGCGTTCATTTGCGGGTAAAGTCACCCACGTGGGCACTATTTTGCAACAGGCGTCTTTCGACCGGCCGCAGAAGATAATGGAAATCTATGCGGAACTGACCAACATGGATGTCAAGACGCTTCGTCCCGGCATGAGCCTGAGAGCGCAGATCCGCGTCGGAGAGCATCCTCAGGCGGTCGTTATTCCGATGACCAGCATTGAAGGACGCGACGGACGGTCGTTTGTGCAGGTGTTTAACGCTCAAACAAGGAATGCGGATTGGCGTGAAGTCCGTTTGCGTACAAATGACGGTCAGAATGCAGTGGTGGAATCCGGCGTCGTCGCGGGGGACAGGATCCGGACCCGTCCGCAACTATAATGAGGTGAACTGTGAATATTGATAGAATACCTAAGAAATCAAAATGGGGCGGCAGGATTGCGTTTTGCGTGGTGCTTATAATCATGGGAGGGACGATTTGGCATTTCCGCGAAAACCTTTCGGATCGTATTACCAGGGTACTGGCTTCAACGGAAAAAGAACCGATTCCCGTTACCCGTCTTGAACGTCAGCCCTTTTCCTTGACAGTTACGGCGACGGGGGAAATCATTGGGCTTGAGTCGACTTTTGTCAATACCCCGAATACATCGTCGGGTCAGTTGACCATAGCATGGCTTGCTCCGGAAGGTTCCATTGTCGAGGCGGGAGACCCGATTGTTCGTTTTGACAGTACGGACGCCGTGCTGAATCTTGAGCAACGGCAGAACCAACTGCAAACGAATCTACAGAACACAAGTATTACGAATAATCAACGGTCGACCGATGAGAAAAACCGGAAAATCGACCTTCAAATGGCGGAAGAAGAGTACAACTTCTCCGTAAAAACGATGGCCCAGGATGAAACAATCTATTCCAGGTGGGAAATTATTACAGCGGCGGCCGACGAGCGCTATAACAGGGAAAACCTGGAAGTTTTGAAAAACAGGGTGCGGACGCAGCAGCGCGCGGATCGTTCCAGGCAGCAGGTACAGACGATAGAACGAAACAGGATACAAACTGAAGTCAACAGGTACGAACAGACGCTGAATTCTCTTGAGCTTGTCGCGCCTGTCGGCGGACTGGTCTGGTATTACCGTGACCGCCAGCGGGAACCCCAGGTTGGGGACAATGTCACTCCCGGTCGGTCGATTATTGAACTCATCAACCTGGATGCCCTGCAGGCGAAGATAAATGTCCTTGAGAGGGACGGCGGATACCTGGAAAGGGACCTGCCGGTAAAGATACGCCTGGACGCGATTCCCGACAAAATCTACAACGGCATAATACGCTCGGTTTCATCGGTGGCTCAGTCGCTTACGCGGAACTCTCCGCTCAGGTATTTTAACTGCGAGGTTACCATTACGGATGCCGGCAGCGATCTCGGGCTGATTCGCCCCGGCATGTACCTGCGTGGCGATGTAGTATTGCATGAATATGAATCTTGTTTTATCGTCCCGTCGGGCGCAGTTACCAGTCGGGAACTTCAAAACGACAACGTGGTGTTTGTGAAAAACGGCGACCGCTTTGAAACGCGCGTGGTTGAGACCGGGCTGAGTTCTCATGGCGAGGCCGTTATTTTAAGCGGCGTCAAAGAGGGCGAGATTGTCGCGCTTGTGAATCCTGAGGGAACCCGCAAGCTCTCTCTCCCGGATTTCAACCTGGCGCCGGCAGGCGGCCAGTCAAAGCCTAAGATGATGATTATGGGTGGCGGCGGCGGTATGCCCGGCGGCGGCGGTATGCCCGGTGGCGGCAGGGGACGTTAACCCGTATATTTCTGAAATATACGGGGTAATCCGCTCCGGCTTTTGAAAGGCTTGTCGGCGCCTCGCCGGAAAACGCGAGGCGCCGATTTACAAAATATGGTTATGGCAACCTCCGAAAACCCCAAAATCAAGGCATGCGACTGAGGCAAAAGCGGAGTTTACATGAGGTAAATGAGCATTTTGCCGAGGGAGCGTAACGCAGAGTCTGGGGTTTTCGGAGGTTGCCTTATAAGCAGCGAGGCTTGATTTATGTTATCGTTGGAAACAATAATAGGCGCCATGGCGAGCCTGGGCAGGCACAAGCTGCGGTCTTTTTTGACGATGCTTGGCATGATTTTTGGAGTCGGCGCCGTGATAGCGATGCTTTCAATCGGCGCCGGCGCGCAGGAGGAAAGTCTGCGCGCCATTGCCAATTTAGGCATCCGGAATATCATCATACAAGCCAAGGATTTCAAGACGGAGGAACTGCGGCAGATCCGGGCGGAATCGTTGGGCGTTTCCATGCGGGACGTCGAGGCGTTGCAGAATGTTCTTAAGCCGAAACCTCTTATTACCGCCTCGAGAGTCATCAAAACCTACCAGGTCAATTCGGGGACGAACCGTAGCGACAGCCGCGTTCTTGGCGTCAGCAGCACCTACCCGGAAATACAGAACCTCAAGATTCTGCAGGGGGCTTTTTTCACCATCCAGGAGGAAAACGACAACGCCCAGGTATGCGTTCTCGGGATGGCCGCAAAACAGAAACTGTTCGGTTTTGAAGAGGCTGTCGGCAGGCAGATCAAGGTCAACGACGTCTGGTTGACGGTTGTCGGCGTACTGGGTGACGCTGTGGTTGAAAAACAGGAATTTGAAGGGGTCAAGGTTCAAAACCCCAACAACGATATTTTTATTCCCATCACGACCTCTCTGCGGAAATTCGACGTCGAGGCGGTGGAAAATGAACTGAACGAAATAATCATCAAAATTGACGACAGCGCCGATATCAAGGAGCAGGCCGCCACAATAAACAATCTGATGTCCGTAATGCATCGGTACGTTGACGATTATTCCATTGTCGTTCCTGAAAAACTGCTGGAACAAAACCAGAAAACCCAGGAAATCTTCAATATAGTTATGGGCGCCATCGCCAGCATATCCCTCCTTGTAGGCGGCATCGGCATCATGAACATCATGCTTGCCTCCGTTCTTGAAAGGACGAGCGAAATCGGTTTGCGGCGCGCTATCGGCGCCAGAAAAGTGGACATCCGCATACAATTTATAGCGGAGGCGGTCGCCATAAGTTTCGCGGGCGGTCTGATCGGCGTAGGGTTGGGATACAGCATTTCAAAAGGCGTCTCCATGTTTTCCGGGTGGAGTACTATTGTTACGGCCGCGTCCGTAGTCCTCTCATTCGGCGTCAGTTCGGTTATAGGATTGGTTTTTGGAATCTATCCTGCCGTTCAGGCATCGAATCTTGATCCGATCGAATGTCTCAGGTACGAATAATCGACTGATTTATCAGGGCCGCGTAATTTCCCGGGCCCTGATTTATTTGAATATCCGGTCAGGTTCCTTTAAGAGGCGGGAATGGGTAAATCAAAAGGCAGTCTTAAGGGTTACGAGCTGACTAACCTGTTGTTTTTCCTCGTTTTGATTGTCGTCCTGGGAGCAGGTTGCTGGTGGGTGTTCTATCATATCGGCACCAAAGACCGGGTTGTTGAAGTAGTAAGGGATCCGGGAATATATGATGAAGTGACCACCGACGATATTGCCATGTTTTATCTGGACGGCTTTCAGATTGTCGGAATGTCGAGGACGTACCGGGGCCGGCTTGAAATTCCATCTACCGACGACGGTTTAATCCGCGGGCTTTTTGATTTGCCGGGCGTGGAGGAACTCGTAATAGAACCTAAATTGATCATTGTGAAGAAAAACGGGACCGTCGGCTGGGATAAACTCCGCGGTCCCATCCGCGACATCATAAAAAATCACCTGCATTCCCACTATTGACCCGGACGCTTATGGGGACAATTATTCAATATTCGGGAAAACATCCAAAAATTCATGAATCCGTGTTTCTTGCCGATGGAGTGCGCATTATTGGCGATGTACTGATTTGTGAAAACGCAAGCGTCTGGTTCAATGCCGTGATCCGTGGCGATGTCTGTCCAATCCGGATCGGCGAGCGTACCAATGTGCAGGACAACGTGACGCTGCATGTTACGCACGATACCGGACCGTTGGATATCGGCGCGAACGTTACCATCGGCCACGGGGCTGTTTTGCACGCCTGTACGGTCAAAGACAATGTGCTTATAGGCATGGGCGCCGTATTGCTGGACAACTGCGTGGTGGAGTCATGGTCGATTGTAGCCGCGGGATCGCTCGTCCGGCAGGGATTTCGCGTGCCTTCGGGAATGATGGTCGCCGGCGTGCCCGCCAGGGTAATACGGCCGGTTACCGAAGATGAACATGCCAATATCGCCGTGTCCGCGGAAAACTACATGCGTTATGTCGCCGGATATCGCCGTACCGAATAAGGCAACCTCCAAAAGCCCCAAAATCAAGGCTTGCGCCCGATCCAAAAGCGGCGTTTACATAAGGTAAATGAGCATTTTGGATCGGGCGTGTAACGCAGAGTTTGGGGTTTTCGGAGGTTGCCTAAGGTTTCTGTCAAGAAATAAGGCTAATCTGACGATATGTATCAATTAACTTAATGGAGGGCTGTTCGTATGGAAAATGTGTTCAAATCAAAGACTCACAACGATTTTGTCTGGGAAAACCTTGGAAATATCAGTGAAGGTCGTGGAGATCTGGGTGACTCCATGCCTGTTCTGGTGTACCGCTTGATGCAGTTCACAATGCTGGATGTATTGAACAAGGCGTATGGTTCGGAAAAGGCAAATGACCATTTCCGCGACGCGGGTTATCTGGCGGGAACCGAATTCGCCAAAAATGTTCTCGACCTGAAGACGGAGTTCAACGTTTTCCTTGCCAATCTTCAAAAAGCGCTGCAGGAACTCAAAGTCGGCATTTTACGCATGGAAAATTTCAATCCGGAATCCGGAGAAATTGTCCTTTCAGTGGAACAGGATTTGGATTGTAGCGGCCTTCCAATTACAAACGAAAATGTATGCAGTTATGACGAAGGCTTCATATCGGGCATACTGGAAGCCTATACCGGAAAGAAATATCGAGTGCGTGAAGTGGACTGTTGGGCTAGTGGCGCCAGGACGTGCCGCTTCAACGGGGCCGTCGAGCAGCCGGGCTAACATAAAGCTTTCCCGGGACGGCGCCGTCCCGGGAAAGCCGACTGGTGATCGTCGTGGATCCTGTAGCCGAGATTTTTTTCAATTATCTACGTGACGTTATATACTATCCCGCCAAAGCCAAGCTGGATCCGGAAATCCTGCCGGAGGGTTTTCAGGTTATGGCTAAGGGTTTGCTGTTTTATGCCACCTGTGTTAACGAAGCCGCCGACCTAGCCAATGAATTGTCGAGAGGAAATTTATACGGCAAACAGCCGTCTTCCGACAATGAAGTAGCTTCCCCGCTCAAAGCGCTGTGTGCTTCGCTAAGGCATCTGACCTGGCAGGCGAAACAGGTTGCGCAAGGCGACTATAAGCAGAAAGTTGATTTCATGGGCGAGTTCGCCGAAGCGTTCAACGTCATGACTGAACAGCTTAACATGAGGCAGACGGCGCTGCTTGAGGAGATTGAAAGCGGTAAACGCAAAATGCGGGCGCTCGCCCAGAGCAGAAGTCTTTTCGAGGCTATCGCCGGTCAGGTGTCGCAATGGATCATCGTGGTGGATAAATCAGGTATGCTGCGGTATATCAACCATCCGGCAACCGATGTGCTTTACGATATGGTTTTTGAAGATCGCCTCTATGGATGGCTGGCCCTGCAAACCAGAGAAGAGAAAGCCGTTCCGCGTACCGAAGATATTGAACTGTTCGGCAATGCCAAGGAACAGTATTTCCGGGTGGAAGTGCAGGAACTGCAATGGGATGAATTCGACGCGTTTGTCTTTATTTTGACGGATGTCAGCGCCAGCCGGGCCAGGCTGAAAAAACTGGAAGGGATGGCGTATCATGATCCGTTGACCAAGACTTACAACCGCCATTACGGCATGGAACAGTTCGCGGAATGGCTGGAAAAACGCAAGGCTTTCATCTGCTGCTTTGTTGACATGGATAACCTGAAATACGTTAACGACAAGTTCGGGCACAGCGAGGGAGACAATTATATTTTATCCGTGGCGGATACGCTGAAACGGTTGGCGGACGACACGATTGTCTGCCGCCTGGGAGGCGATGAATTCATGCTTCTGGCGGCAAGCTGGACCGAGGATGCGGCCTGTCAGCGCATGGAATCCCTGAGGGACGAACTGGTCGCCACGAAACACGGAACTGAAGTTACGTATCGTCACAGTATCAGTTACGGTATTGTTGAAGTCGGCGCGGATAATCGTCTGTCGGCCGGCGAGCTGTTGCGCATGGCCGACGAAAAAATGTACGACTACAAACGCAAACATAAAATCCCGCCCTCAACTGGTTAGAGTCCGTAAATAAAAATGGCAACATCCGAAACCCCCAAAATCAAGGCTTGCGACCGAGCCGAAAGCGGAGTTTGCACATAGGTAAATGAGCATTTTGCCGAAGGAGCGTAACGCAGATTCTGGGGTTTTCAGAGGCGCCAGATGATCAAGCCATGCTGCTGATCAGGGCTGCGAATATTCCTGCACCCACCGTAAAGATCATGACGGTCAAAATAATACTTATGGCGCACCATACAAGTACGGCTTTGCAAAAGTTGGCGCGGTTTTGGTTTCCCGGACCGAAGCCCCAAACAAACAACATGATGAGTCCGACAAGCGGTATCCCTATCACGAAAGTTGTTAAAAACCATTGTCCGACGGACAGCACCCCTTCCTGAACGCTATTTTGATCTGATTGATTCATGGTTTTCATCCCAAAAATTTTAAATTTTGATAGTATGTTGCCTGGGTATCGCAAAACGCAAAAATTGTCAATCGTTACGCGATATAATGCGCCGCCAGCCGTCTTCCGGGATGTGCGCGCCTTCGACCTGGCAGACTTCATAACCGCACAGCGAAGCAATCCGGCCGCATTCGGCGACGGGTTTGCCGTTTATCAGGCCGTAAATGAATCCGGAAGCCCACAGATCGCCCGCACCGGTAGTGTCGAGCGCCGCTCCGCTCCCGAACGGATCGATTTTTGTAATTTCACTATTGATGCAAACGTAACTGCCGCGCTTTCCGACTTTCACCACGGCGCATTCGGCGTCCCGCGCCAGGATTTTCAGCGCCTCGAGTTCATCGGACACGCCCGTGTAAGTCCGCGCTTCGGCTTCGTTTGCAAGCAGAACTGAAACGTATTTTCGTACCAGATCCCTGACCAAGTCCAGCTTGGCCTCAACCACCGTGAAACTGGCAAGATCCAGCGACACCGGCACTTCGGCGGCCGCGGCCGAAGCCAATACCGCGCGGATCAAGGGTTCGTTGAACATCAGATATCCTTCAACATGAACCATATCCGCGCCGCGGAAGAGATCGGGGGAAATCATTTCCGCCGAAGTTTCTGAAGAAGCGCCGAGATAGGTCAGCATAGTCCGTTCCGCGTCGGGAGTTATTACCGAAAGAACCCGTCCCGTCGGAGTTGCCGATTTTCCCAGCCGCGGCGTCACGTTGTTTGAACTGATCGCCGCTTCAAGCGTCCGGCCGATGTCGTCGTCGCCGCGTGTTCCGACAAAGAACGCCTTTCCGCACAAACGGCCAAGCCCGATCGTCGTGTTGCATGCCGACCCGCCGGGAACCATTCTCGCGGAGGAGGCGTTCGCGGAATCCGCCAGCAGTTCATCCGCCCGTTCCGGTCCCACCATTTCCATGCCGCCTTTTACGAGCTTATGATCGGCTACAAACCGCTCCGACTCGAAAAGAAGAATGTCCATCAGCGCGGAACCCACGCCGACGACAAAAGGTTGCGCGTTTTTTGATTTCATCGGAAATATCGTCATAACTGAATCCTCTATAAAAACCACCCCTGTATTGTGAGACGCAATGCTTGGCGTCTCTACTGAAAACTGATAACTGAAAACTGCCGCCGTGAGGCGGCTACCCCTGTATTGTCGATTCCTTCCAGCGCGCCCGTATGACGGCGGCGGCGCGGAGGCAGTCATTGTCCGGTTTGTCGCGCAGCCTGTCAAGGAACCGCCCGGCTTCCTCTCTCGCGACTTCCAGCGCGCGTATATCACGGACGACGTCGGCGTATCTGAACGCGGGCATGCCCGACTGGCGCGTGCCGAATATTTCTCCCGGCCCGCGCAACTCAAGATCCGCCTGGGCAATCCTGAAACCGTCGTTGGTTTCACACATGATTTCCATGCGCCGCCGGATGTCCTGGTTTGCTCCGGCGTTTCCGATTAATATGCAGTGCGATTGCGCGTCGCCGCGTCCGACACGCCCGCGCAACTGGTGCAGTTGCGCAAGGCCGAAGCGTTCGGCGTGTTCAATAACCATGAGCGTCGCGTTCGGAACGTCCACGCCTACTTCAATTACGGTGGTGGCGACCAGTATCTGGACGTCTCCGGCGGCAAAAGCCCGCATGGTTTCTTCTTTTTCGGCGCTTTTCATGCGGCCGTGAAGCAAACCTACGCGGCAGTCGGAAAAAACATTGTTTTTGATATGTTCGGCCATGGCTACCGCCGCCTTCAGGTCGGATTTTTCCGACTCTTCCACCAGCGGATAAACGATATAAACCTGGCGTCCTGAATCCACCGTATGCCGGATGGCGCGGTATGCCTTCCCCCGTTCTTTTTCACCGCACCACGTGGTGAAGATCGGCTTTCGCCCTGGCGGGAGCTGGTTTATTACCGAAACATCCAGGTCGCCGTAGAGCGTCAGGGCGAGCGAGCGCGGGATAGGCGTCGCCGTCATTACCAATATGTCCGGGCGGTCTCCTTTTTCACGTAAAAGGCCGCGTTGCACGACGCCGAACCTGTGCTGCTCGTCGATAACAACCAGTCCGAGATTGCCGAACTCAACCGATTCTTCTACAAGGGCGTGCGTGCCGACGACGATCCTGGTTTCTCCGCCGCGGATTCGTTCGCGGACAAGTTTCTTCTCTTTTGCCTTCAAACTTCCTTTCAGGATGTCGATGCCGTATCCTATCGGCGCGAAAAGCCGTTTGAAGTAATAGTAATGCTGTTCCGCCAGGATTTCCGTCGGCGCCATAATCGCCGCCTGACAACCGTTTTCCACGGCTATGACCGCGGCCTGGGCAGCTACGATGGTTTTGCCCGATCCGACGTCTCCCTGCAAAAGACGGCTCATCGGATAAGGCGAGCACTGATCGTCGGCGATTTCCTTCAGCGCCCGTTTCTGCGCCTCGGTCGGATGAAACGGCAGAATTTTCTTGATAGCCGTGCGGACATTTTCACCGATTGCGATACGCCGCGTTTTTTCATGACGGACGCGGCCCTCGCGCGCCAGTTGAATCGCGACCTGGAACTGGAACAGTTCTTCGAAGATGAATCGTTTGTGAACGCGGGAAATTCCAGCGTTATATGCGCGCAGTTCCTTTTCTCTTTCCGCTTCGGCCGCGGCGCGCAATACCGGAAAGTGAATAAGCCGCGTCGCTTCAATCTTGGGCGGCAGCCGGAATTTACGGACCAGGTATGCCGGAAGCGCGTCGGGCATCCCCTCCGGTTCCAGGGAAAGCGTCGAATGCAAAATCTGCCTGAGCATCCGCGTCCGCAGATCGCCCAGTTTTCGGTAAACCGGAACGATGCACCCTGAATGCAGCGACTTGTCGTCGCCGTCTTCCAGGATTTCACATTCCGGATTCATTAAAACCAATGCGCCGCCGGCGTATGAATCCTGTTTGACCTGGCCGAAAAGCGCCAGCCGCGTCCCGACGGTATAAAGCCGGCGCAAATAGGGCTGATTGAAGAATTTTACCCGGAGACTTCCATGTTCGTCCCGCACAAGCATTTCAATAACGGAAAATCCCTGGCGCAGTCCATCCGACCCGCCAACGCTTGATACGCGGCCGCGAACCAGAACCCATTCTTCGGCACTAAGCGACGCTATGGTGCGGAAGCGGCTTCGATCCTCGTAGCGGAAGGGAAGATATTCCAAAAGGCCGCCGATGGTACGAATGCCGTGAGCCGCGAGCATTTCCGCTCGCCGCGGACCGACGCCTTTAAGAAACTGGACGGGTGTTTCGAGGTCAACAGTTTTCATGTATCATCTTTTTCATTTACCGGGGTGATTTTATACGGTTTACAAGCGCGCGGCAACCCCGCGCCACGTTTGATTTGAG
>Ga0099364_10011186_pt1 | contig 12283 bp, 11 predicted proteins | sample TergutTh196P3_FD_73070 | JGI IMG/M metagenome (GOLD analysis project Ga0099364, IMG submission 73070) | Microcerotermes parvus P3 segment gut microbial communities from Pointe-Noire, Republic of the Congo - Th196 P3 | ecosystem: Host-associated > Arthropoda: Insects > Digestive system > Gut ...
TCTCATACCACCAAGTGTTGGGGTCATAGGGGTTCAATTCAGGATTGATATTTTCCAAAATCTGTTCACGGCTGGGACGGTCCTCATTTAGGTCTCCTTCCTCTCCTTCAAACCCCAAAACAATATTAAACGGCGGCTGCGGCAAAATATCAAACCCATCTTCATCAAATACTAACCCCTTAGTATTTGCATCGCCGAACAAATACTTACCCGCGACCTGAGTATTTAAAGTTTGAAGAACTTCTTCTTGTATGCTTTTAAGTTGGTGAGCTATAATTAATCTGTCTTCTTCATTCAAAGTATCATTTCTGCCTTGAATTGTAAGCAGAACAGCCCTATCTACACAGTCTTTAAGAGCCATAGCCGCAGTTTCTGTCTGCAACAGCCATTGTTCGGCAATATCTAAATTTTTCGTGACCTGATTCATCTCTGAAAGACTTCTGCGTACCTGCATAGCTTTCAATGCGGACATAGGGTCTTCCGAGCCTTTTTGAAATTTTCTGAAAGTGCTGACCTGCAACCCGTGTTTATCAAGCCGCGCCGTATTCATAGCTATATTGCTTCCGTATCTTCTCATCATCATTGAATTTGTAATGCGAACCATATTATTCCTCCGTTATCTGATTTTAATAGACCCATTCTATCCGCAAATCTAATTAATAATATTATCTTCCCACTATTCCAAGCCTGTTTACAATAGTTTCGACCATTTCATCAAGGACAGTCATAAACCTTGCCGCCGCATTATATGACCTGCTGAATTTCATAAGATTCATGGCTTCTTCATCTTCATTTACACTCTTAATCGAATCTCTAAGATTTTCAAGAGATAAGACAAGCCCGTCAGATATTGCAAGCTGTTTGTTGTTATAGTTAACTTCTATCGTTATTTCAGAGTTAAGCGAGACAGCAAACTGTAAGAACGACCCTGTAAATACTGAATTGGCATATTCTATCTGGGCATCTTCCCTTTTAAGTTCGTTTATCATTCTCAGTATATTGCTGTTATCAGCCGCATAGTTCGGATTTTCCTCTAAGTTCTCACGGTCAGTCCTCAAAATTAAATACGGGTCATTTCTCCATGCGTCCGATATTTTAATAGTCCGAGCATTAATATCCATTCCTTCCGACGACTCAAATAAGTCTCCTCCATCACTGAAATCACTGCCGTCGTCGTTTACATCATTCATTCTCTCTGCAAAATTAATAGCAAAAGCATTAACCATACTTAAGAAATACGGAATCCCTTTAGCTGCCCTATCCATTGTTTCCAAACTATTAAGTTCCTCTACGTCTCCTATTCCGTTCAGTATTTCATAAAATCCTAAAATCTGACCCGAATTAACAATGACGTCGTCTCCCGCACTATCCCCAGTAGCCCATGTTACTCTGAAAGGCTCGCGGTCAATAGTATCAAAATCATCAAGGGAATCTGGTTCTGTGGGGTCATAAATCGACATATAGCTTTCGCGGTCAAAAGTTAACAGATTAAAATATCCCTCATAGTTGAGATAAACATTTGGTTCGGATATGCTGTTGTCTCCCGTTCCACGCGTACCGTCTACAAGTAAAACTTCGTCGTTATCCCCTACGCCGAAAAACACGCTCCAACCGCCCTCTGTATATTTTTCAATTCTTATGTTGCCGTAACTTGAAAGTTCGTCAAGAAGCAAATCTCTTTCGTCGAGAAGCTCGTTGGACATAAATCCTCCGATTACAATTTGGTCGCCGTTCTCATCGTTCGCAAATACTCCCGTCGATACTTTCTGCGTTCTCAATTCTTTGTTTATCCTGTCGATTGAAGCCGCGGCATGATTTATATTTTTTACCACAAGTTCAAGCCGCAGAAGTTGGTCATTTATAATAGTTTCTATATCAACAGCAGTCTTGTTCAGAGTTCTTGTCAGCGTTTCCGCAATCGACATTGCCTGCTTTGCATATTCTATATTATCCGCGTTATTGGCGAGTTCCTGCAATGCGTCCTGATATCTGAAAAGTCCTTCCTGTAAATTCGGCATTGTAAATTCGTCAAGCAGCATTTCGAGCGCGTCGAGACCGCCCCATCTTGTGCTGTAACGTCCCAAATCGCTGTTGTCTTTCCAAAATCTGACGTCCAAAAATTCGTCCCTGACTCTTTGTATGCCTAACATATCCACTCCCAAACCCACATTGTCCGAAGGCGAAAGGGCATATCTCCATGTCTCAAGCGCGCCTACGCCAATCGCCGCCAAATTAACCCTTTGACGGGAAAATCCGGGAGTATTTATATTTGCAATATTCTGACCTGTAATGTCAATATTTCTCTGATTTGCGGCAAGAGCCGAACGTCCCAGTTCAAATCCATAAAATGTTGGTCTTAAAGACATTGTTATATTTCCTTTCTTGATTTCAAAAATTCCCCAAAAATTTACTTACTATCTATATCAAATCAATAAAAATATAAAATAAGGATAGGGCAAAATGCCCTCTGTAATATATTATTCGTTTTATTTTCAACTATTTTTTATTTTTTTAAAAAATAATAACAAACCATATTTATTAGAATTTGTTATTATTTTTAAAATTTTCTTCGGATTGTAGTCTCATTGTTTTGCTGCGTTTGCTGGACAACTTTCGCATTTTTGTCATAAGTCGCCATTTTTCCCGCTTTGCTTATATTGCCTGTATTCGGAGACACAGCAGACTGTACATAATCCGTAAAATCCGTTATTACTTTTAAACGCGATTTTATCAATATTTGGTTTTGCTCGTTTATCTGTTTAATTTTGTCGGTAGATTCTTTCAAGTCTTTATATATTTTAAACAACCGTCCCCGCGTTTTATTCCCGTCGTTTTTGGCAATCGCAATCACTTCGCGAAGCGTTTTATTATGCAAACCGAGTCCGTCCATTATTCCCATTCGCTTTTTCTCAAGCCCGTTTATCTTCATAGTGATTACCTGCTCGGAGTTCATGATTTTATCAAGCTTTTCGATATTGCCTTCAACGATTATATTTGTTTTATCCGTTTCAACCCTAACAAGTTCGTTATATACTTCGACCTCAGCTTCAAGCGTTTTTATCAGTATTTCTAAATTCATAAGCTAATCCCCATTTTAAAGTTAACTTTTTTTCAGACAGGCATACGCTTACGCATCTACACCCGCCAAAACAGCGTCCGCTATCAAATTAGCGTCTATTCTGTATTCCCCGCTTTTTATTTGAGATTTTAATTTATTGATTTTATCCGAGGAAATCTCTTTATGAAGTTCAGCTTTAATTTTACTTTTTGCGAAATCAATTATATTGAGATGTTTAGCTTCTGAAGAAATTTGTATTTTATCTGTTTTTATGCCGGATTCGGATTTTTTGCCGTCTGTGTCTGATTTACTTGATTGTTCTTTTGTATGAGTGTCGTACTCATGCATATTTGAAGTTATATTCCTATTAATACCCTTAATATCCATTTTTATTTCCTCCTTTCTTTATTCCCAATGCCGCGCAAAAATATCAATCCCTGAATAATTTTAACGAAAATTCTTCTTGCTATACAATATATCGGCAAAAATTTTTTTTTCTTAATAGCGTTAGAAAAAAATTTTTATTTTACTGTCTTAACTGATTCGTATACGCTTCAATCTCGTCGGCAGTCCTGACCAAAGTTAAATTCGCCTGAAACGCCCTCTGAAACTGTATTACTCTTGACATTTCCACCGCGACATCTACGTTCGACATCTCCAAATATCCGGCTTTAACATCTGTTCTGTCTCTGCCGATAGATTCCATTTCGCCTGAAATTTCAGTTACCGTAAATTTATTTCCGCCCGTCAAATGCAGTCCGTATATATTATTGCACATAAAAACTCCGACATACAACGCATTTATATCATCGGCGTTCTCATCGCCTTCCATCGCGATATAGGGAAAATCTGCTTCCTCGGGAATAACTATTCGGTCAAAATCTCTGCTCATGACATATTCGCCCGCCGCCGTGACAATATAATTCCCATCTACTTCCGCAGATATTCTGAAAGCTCCGTTTCTTGTGTAATAATACGATTCGCCGTCAAGTCCTTCAATACAGAAAAATCCATCGCCCGTAATCAGTGCGTTGAGCATATCTCCTGTATTCTCAAACGACCCTTGGGACATATTTATCGCGCTTTCTATGACCCTCAGCCCGCCGCCGATACGCAGTTTATTTTCTATAAAATATTCGCTCGCGCCCGGATATTCCTGTTCGTCTATAATAGCGTCTTCTCCGTTAAAATAATTATATTCTTCCTGTATATACGGATTGGGGGAACCCTCTCCCCTGAACGACCTGTTAGTCGCGACGTTTCTGTCGTATCTTCCACGATTTTGCTCATAATCATCGGGCATCCTCACTCTTTTATATAAAATATCCCTAAACGATAATCTTGACGACTTATATCCGTTTGTATTGACATTAGATAAATTATTCGCGGTAACGTCCATTGCTTTTTGATATTCTGCCGCGCTCCGTCCACCTACATAAAATCCTCTTATCATAATTTTCACCTATAAAATATAATTAACAATTATTATTTTTTCTACATTCTGGCTAATTCATTTGCCGATTTATTTTTTATACCGTCTATTGCTTTTATAATTTGCGTCATAGACTGGTATGACCTTGAATTAGCTATAAGTGCCGTCATCTGCGACGCCATGTCCACGTTTGACCTTTCAATATATCCCTGATATATAATGCCCGTAAATTCCAATTCTTCGAGTTCATAGGGTTCTTCGTTGTCCAAATCCCACGGCGGGGAAAAAACCTCATCGTCTTTCTTTATAAGTAAATCAGGATTTTCAGGAACAAAAATACCCAGTGCCGCAATTTCGTTGTCATCTGCGTCAAATACAATCCCGTATTCGTTCACCACAAAATTAGAAGTTTCCACCAATATAGGAGAACCTCCGTCGTCCGCAACATAGTGTCCTTCTTTGTCGAATATCAAATATCCGTCAACATCAACCTGAAACTGTCCGTTTCTTGTGTAATAAAAGGCTTCTTCTTCGTTTTCATCAGTATAAACTATAGTAAAAAACCCGTCGCCCGCTATCGCAAAATCCAAAGAACGCGAAGTAAAATCAAGACTGCCCTGATTAAAATTCGTCTTTATATCAACGGCTCTCTTTCCTCTCACATTATTGCCTATCTCCACTTTTTCTCCGATTGTTCTTATATCCTGCCTTACCGCTATCGCTTCCGCGAAAGTAGTTGTGACAAGCCTGTCCTCTTTAAATCCTGCCGTACCTACGTTTGCCATATTATTGCTTCGCACGTTTATATCCCTGATAAGAGTCAACAACCCCGACGTTGCCGTATATATGCCTCTTGACATAATTTTTTCCTCACTTATCTAAAAATTTATTATTATCTATTTATTTTTATTCTATAAAAGTCACGATTTCATCAATAGGACGCCTGTTTTGCGGAGAGCTAAAATCATTTTCGGGATACCCGACGGGAATAACCGCAATCGGGCGAAAATCTTTTTTCAAGTCCAAAATCCCCGAGACTTTTTCTTCGTCAAAAGCTCCGCACCAGCAAGCGCCGAGTCCCATATCTTTTGCACACAATAAAATATTTTGGATTGCCGCCGCCGTATCCTGTATAGAGTATAAGTCCCTGCCTCTCTCTCCGTAACGGCTTTCGTTGCGCTTTGTTTCCGTGCATACGACAATACACGCCGGTGCGGTCAATATCCAATCCTGATTGTAAGAAACCGCTTTCATCTCGGCTTGTAACTTCTTGTTTTTTACGATATAAAAATGCCAAGGCTGACAATTACCCGCGCTCGGAGCGGACTGCGCCGCTTCTATCAATCGCAAAAGTTGCTCTTTAGTCAGGTCTTTATCCTTAAATCCCCTTATGCTTCTTCTTGATTTCGCAAGCTGAAGAAAATCAAGTTGAATAACATTAATATTATTATTTATTTCTTTATTTTCTTTAAATTCATAAAAGCCTTTAGTGAGTTCTTTTGAATTTTTCTCGGAAATTTCAATAGACGGCATAATATTCCTCCCAAATCTCTATAATAAATATTCGTTTATAATCATATTTCCATGTATTTTTTCATATTATATTTCAATTTCATCAAAGCCTTTGCGTGGAGTTGGGAAACCCTCGACTCCGAAACTTCCAGAACAGCCGCCACTTGTTTTGACTTCAAACCCTCGTAATAATAAAGCGATATTATAATCCGCTCTTTCTCGCTGAGTTCTTCGATAGCTTTAGCTAAAATTTCAGTTAGTTCTTTGGCTTCTATCTGATATTCGACCTCTGAATCCGACGATGAGGCGAGCATACCCTCTGAATTGTTATCGGCTATCAGTTCTTCGAGCGACAATATATTTGATGCATATGTCTTACCGAGAATTTCGTGATACTCGTCAACCGGCATATTCAGTTTATCCGCCATTTCATCATCTGTAGGCGATTTTCCGAAAGTATTCTGCAATTCTGCATATGCGGCGTCAATATCCTTCATGCTCTTTCTCAGGGAACGCGGCACCCAATCCTGTTTTCTCAAATAGTCTATCATCGCGCCCCGTATTCCGACAGACGCAAATGTTTCAAATTTTATATCTCTTGTATAATCATATTTTTCGACTGCGTTAAGCAAAGCAATCGAGCCGCAACTTATAATATCGTCATAATCGGCTAAGTTTTTATATGTTGACGATATTCTCGCGGCGAGAATTTTAACCAAATACAAGTATTCCATCATAATTAAATTTCTTGTCTGAATATCTTTATTTTTTTGATATGATTTCCACGTTTCGTTGTTCACGGCTATCGGCTTTTTCGTATCCACCTAATTATGCCCTCCTGTATTTTCTAAAAAAATCAAAAACTACTGTTTACGCAACCTGTACGACTCTCTTAATTTTTTTATATGATGCTGAAGCCTCTGCGCTTTTTGCTGATGTTCAAAAACGTGCATGACCAATCTGTCTCTTATATCCTCGTGCAATTCAAAAAATAATGCACGCATTAAATATATATCCTTTACGGATTTATTTTCCTCAATTTTCTCCCGCTCCTCCGATTGTTGGGAAAGCAGTTCAATATCCAATATTTTTATCGAAACGGGGAGAGCTTCGTGTTTGAAAAGCATCATACAGTTAAGAATTGTTCCAGGTTCAATATATCTCCTGCTTTGACACTTAAATCCTCCCGCGCTTATATCAATCGTATCCATTCTGATAAATCCTCTCGCAACGTCGCCTTTGTCATCGCGTATATTAATATATTCGTCCGAATCGGGCTTATAATATACCGGAACTGTAACGTCAATCCTGAAAAATTCCCGCTTTGAGGATTCTCTTACTTCAGAAACGGCTTCAAGCTCAAATATAAATAAAACATAATCTTTTTCTTCTGCCTTTTCACTAAACAAACTATGCAAATCCTCAAATGTAAAGTTATCCTGCTCCTCAACGTCCCTGATTTTAGATATTTTCGCGGAAAAATTAAATAATTTTGCCTTCGTTTCATCAAAAGTCTCATAGCCGAATGAAACGCCTACAACGCTTTTTTCTTCATAAATCAACGGCTCATCTTTTATCGCGCAAATCCCGACCGTTATTATATCATTCTCTTTTTTCAGAAATCTACCCGTGTAATTCAACGGAGAAACAGGCACGTTTTGGAAAGGTGAATTTCCAATGGATAAAAGAGCTGATTGGGGCATTTCTATATTAAATTTTAAATTTTTTATACCGTTGTTTTTAGTATTTTGTTTTTTATTTTTTCTAAAGAAATTAAACATATTTATCAGCTCCCTTTGTTCTTTTAATTGCCTTTTTTAATTAGTTGCGGGATATAATCCCGTCAAGTACCCCTCACCACGCCGAATGATTCTGTTTCTATTTTACTCTCTATTTCTTCGTATGACAGCACTATCAAATCAGGGACAAACTGTTCTATAAACTGCTTGAAATATATTCTTACTCCCGCATGGGTCAGAATTATCGGGTCCGCCCCGACGCTTTGCAGAATCTGCAAATTTTCGCTCAACGACGTCAGCATTTTCTGAATCATTACTGGGTCAAGAGTGAGAGAAACTCCCGCGCTGGTTTTTTTGAGATTATTAATAATCGCGTTCTCTACTTCAGGGTCGAGAATCATCACGCTTAATTTGCCCTCGGGTGCGTATAATCTTGTTATCGTGCGTTTCAACGCTTTTCTGCACTGTTCAGTCAATAAATCTATATCGGCACTTACCAACGGCGCATATTCGGCGACCGTTTCGAGAATTGTAATCATATCGTTTACAGGAATAAGCTCTCTCAAAAGATTTGATATTATTTTATGAAAAGATGATACGGGGATAACTCCTCCGACAACTTCGTCTACAAGAGTTTTGTTTTTCTTTTTTACGTTTTCCAAAAGTTGGTCTAACTCGCTTCTGCCTATAAGCTCGTATGCGTGTTTCTTTATCACTTCCGAGAGATGTTTTAATATAACCGCCTGCGGTTCGACAACAGAATACCCGAGCATTTCCGACCTTTCTATATCTGCGGGGGCAATCCATTTCGCGGGAATCCCAAACGTGGGTTCCGTTGTGTCAATGCCGTCAATATCACTGTAAGAACCGCTCGAATCCAAGATAAGATAATATCCCGGAAGAACTTCGCCGTTTGCGACTACCTCGCCCTTTATCTTTATTGAATAACTGTTGGGAAAAATCCCGATATTATCCACGCACAGTATCTGGGGTATAACCACTCCCATGTCCTGAGCGAAATTTTTTCTGAAATTTACAATAATATCCGTAAAACTCGAGCCTTGTTGGTCGTCAATCAACGGGAGCAGACTATATCCAAATTCAATCTGTATAGGTCTGACGTCAATCACGTCATAGATATTTTCGGGGTGGCTGTAAAATTCCGTTTCGGTCATCATGGATTCTTCCTGCATAACGGGAGGGGAAGTGAGAGCTTTCTGTTCACGGTATTGCTTTCTGAGTTCGACTACTCCCAATGCAAGCATCGCGCCCCCAAACGGTACCAAGAACGGAGCGGGGAATCCCGGAATAAACGACATGAGCATCATCAAACCACCAGATATAGCGAGGGATATCGGAACTCTGCCGAACTGCTGTAAAATATCTTTGCTTAAACTGTTTTCAGACGCCGCCCTCGTAACTATCATACCCGTAGCCGTCGATATAAGCAGAGCGGGAATCTGCGAAACAAGACCGTCCCCGACTGTCGCGAGGATATACGTTCCCGCAGGGTCAGGCACCGGAGTTATAAAAGTTCCCACTATCATGCCGCCGATAGAATTTATTATCGCGACGATAATAGAAATAATAGCGTCGCCTTTTACAAATTTTGTCGCGCCGTCCATAGCTCCGTAAAATTCCGCTTCTCTGGTAATTTTTAAGCGTCTTTCTTTTGCTTCTTCCTCAGTTATAGCCTGCGAACCCAAGTCTGCGTCAATAGCCATCTGTTTTCCCGGCATAGCATCGAGAGTAAATCTCGCGGATACTTCCGCAACTCTTTCCGCGCCTTTGGTTATGACCAAATACTGAATAATTACTATTATGATAAACACAATAAATCCAACAACCAAATTTCCTCGAACAACAAAGTCTCCGAAAGTTTTGATAACTTCGCCCGCATATCCCCTCTCGCCCAAAATTAATCTTGTGGACGATACCGTTAAACCTACCCTGAAAAGAGTGGTGATAAGCAACAGAGAGGGGAAAATCGAAAATTCTAATGTTTCTTTGACATACATAGTAATCAGCAATATCACAAATGAAATCGCCATATTTGTTACTAACAACACGTCAAGCACTCTTGTATCCAAGGGAATTATGAGCAGGAATATTATAACTATTACCACCAGAGAAATCAAATTGTCTACTACTCCTCTTAACATTTTTAACATCTATCTCTAATCCTTTCAGGATAAACGCATTTTTTTGAAGATATTAATTAATTTTTAATTATTAGACTTCCTCTGAAATAGTCTCTTAGCCCTCTTTATGTAAAGAGGGTGCCGCAACGGCGGGTGTTTTATGATTTCGGTGTTGTTCAGAGAGACAAAACCACCCGTCATTCGCTACGTTTCGTGCCACCCTCTTTACGAAAGAGGGCAGGAGTTTTGGCGTGTTTTCTCTCATTTAATTCTAAATTCTAATCTGTTTTAAATTATATACATAGCTTATAACATCAGCTACCGCTTCCCAAAAATCTTCGGGGATTTCTTGGTTTATATCCACCGCGTCATACAATGCCCTCGCGAGAGGCGGGTTTGATACGACTTCTACGTTGTGAGTTGCCGCCGTTTCAATAATCCTCATAGCTAAATAATCTTTTCCCTTTGCTACCACAACCGGGGAGACATTTCTGTTTATGTCATATTTAAGGGCAATCGCATAGTGGGTAGGGTTTCTGATTACGACGTCCGCGTCTTTTACGCCCGTTATCATACGGTTTTGAGACATCTGACGCTGTATTGACGTTATTCTCATCTTTGTTTCAGGATTTCCTTCGGTTTGTTTATATTCGTCTTTTATCTCCTGTTTTGACATTTTTAGACTTCTTTCATATTCCCACCACTGATAGAAATAATCGACAAATCCTATAGCCAACATTCCAAGTCCCGCATACAATGCGACCGTAAATATGGAATCGCCGAGCCAAGCTATACTCATGAATATATCCGCCGCCAAAAGCGCGGGCATTACGCTCAATCTTCCCAATATCGTATTATATACTATTATAATGACGATAATAATTTTCAGCATAGACTTTATAAGCTCCGCCAATGCTTTTAGGGAGAACATTTTTTTTACACCCTCAATGGGATTTAATTTATTGAACTTGGGTTTAAGCAGTTCAGTAGCGAACAATAATCTTGTTTGTGATACCGACATAAGAACGCCCGTCAACATTGCTACACCCAATATAGGAAGTACCAGCATAAGAACATTCATAACGATAGTATATATTAGACTTGCTCCTGTAGGAATAGTAAACGATTCTACAGTCGCTCCTACATATATATTTTCTTTTAAAGCATTATCAAATCTTCCAAGCATATAGCTCATGAGCATCCGCAGCGCAAAAAAACTGGTTAATATCATAACTCCGGTTATTAAATCTTTGCTTTGAAAAACATTACCTTTTCTTCGTTCTTCGCGCCGCTTATGCTGCGTGGCCTTTTCGGTCTTATCCAACGCCATCACTCCCCTTGCCTATTCGATAATATTACTATTCTATCATAAAAAACGCCGTTTGTAAATATATTTTTATAAATAATCTGATTTTCTTTAAATATATTTTTATATAAGCCTGTTTATTGTTAAAAACTGTGTTATAATATATTAAATTATGCGTAGAACTATAAGAGCCCTCTTTCGTAAAGAGGGTGGCAGGCGAAGCCTGACGGGTGTTTCGTTTGCGGCGGTACCCTCTTTTTACAAGAGGGCAGGAGTTTTGACGTGTTTTTTCTCGTTTTTATCTTATTTCAATAGCATTATGCGTTAAAATTATAAAAAATTTTACAAAAAATTTGAAAATATAATTTATAAATAGTGTAAAATAAAACAATACAGTATAATTTAAAATTTATATAAAACTATGGAGGTATTAATCATGGAAAATTTTGAATTTAAAGCAGAATATAAAGAAATCACTGGAAGAGATTTTACGTCGGCTGATATGGCAAAAGAAATTGATATTTTTATTGATAAGATTAAATTGTCGGATTCCGTTACAAATTTTGATAGTGAAATTATTCAAGAAATTTTAACCTGTATTAAAAGAAGTTTTTACGGGGTGCAAATTTCTGTAAATGTCAAAAAATTAGATAAAGCCGTTGATGTTTTGAAAAAAATATCAACGTTTGAATCCGTTGCGAAAGAAGATTCGGATTTGTGTAATTTTTTTATAAAAATAATACAAAGTTCAATCAATGAAATAAAATCCGCTAAAGATAAGACTGCTTGGAAACGAAGCGTCAACAGAGAGTCGTGGAAAAAATAAAAAAATATAGTGAGACGACATCTTTTTTAAAAATGTATCGTCTCACTACATTATTATAAAAAATATTTGTTTAAATTTTTTTCAAAATATCTTGAAAAAACATTTATTTTATGATATAATAAATTTTGTTGTATAAAATATACACGGAGGGGTATCGAAGTGGTCATAACGGGGCTGACTCGAAATGCGTCCGTCCTATTCACCAAGAAAGCCTTGAAAACCCCGATTTTATGCGGTTTTTACGGTTGTGTTACAACTAAATATTTGCT
>Ga0099364_10011187_pt1 | contig 12282 bp, 13 predicted proteins | sample TergutTh196P3_FD_73070 | JGI IMG/M metagenome (GOLD analysis project Ga0099364, IMG submission 73070) | Microcerotermes parvus P3 segment gut microbial communities from Pointe-Noire, Republic of the Congo - Th196 P3 | ecosystem: Host-associated > Arthropoda: Insects > Digestive system > Gut ...
CTTGATACTGTCCGGGATGGTCACTTCTTCTGCTTCCCCCATGTATTTCAATATAGTGATTTCCTTGTTGTCGGTGACTTTATACTTGTAGTCCCCAAATGTTTTGAAACTCATAGCAAATCCCTCCTGCTTATATAATAGAATTATAACACATGGGATGGGCTAAATACATCGCATATGGTGTGGTATGCTGTGATTATTCTGGATAAAAATGAAGGGAGCGGTTATGAAGATAGAAGTTGAAAGCAGAGAGGGCATTATCGCTAGAGCAAAAGATTCATTCCCGACGCACACCGCGCTGATAAGCATTACGGACTCAGACCGCGATTTTGCTGAGCTTGATAACAAGCCTGAATACCTTTTGCAGATGAAATTTGACGACGTCACCGAAGAACTGTTTAATGTCGCAAATGATATTGTCTTAGAAAGGATTCTCGGCAGAAAGTCCACCGAGGCAGAGGCATTGGCATTGGCGCAGCGCTTCCATATGTTCAGCGATGAACAAGCCAAAGCGGTTGCTGCATTTGTTGCGTCTGTGTTGGGTAAAGCTGATATATTGATCTGCCAATGCGAGCACGGACAGTCACGTAGCGCGGGAATAGCCGCCGCCGTAAAACAGTCTTTATACGGTGATGGCATTGAAATCTTCGCGGACGAGCGATATTATCCGAATAAGTTGGTGTACAGAAAAATCATCGAGAACTGTGCGCCATTATGACGATTACTCGCGACAATACCGCCAACTCGGCACATGGATTCAAGCCCGCAACACTCCTTAAAGCGTGAGATGTTCCAATAATGTACCATGCCCTTTGCTACAATAGATTTACCAATGATTAAAGATTACGGAGGTAGAAAAATGAGCATACAGAAAATGTCGATACACAGGGCGTTGTCGGAACTAAAAACCTATGATGCCCGAATCAAAAAAGCGTCCGAGGGAACTTTTGTGATGAGCAACAAGAGGAGCAACGAAAAAATTCTTGGGAAAACGATTGAGGAACATAGGAACGCTATCAAGGGGAATTTTGATTCGTATTATCCGCTGGTCGAAAATCAAAAGAGGCTCAAAGCCGCGATAGTGATATCCAACGCGAACACTACAGTAACTATTGCCGGGATTTCGTATACTGTCGCAGAGGCAATTGAGCGTAAAGGCAAAATTAAACATGATGTAATGTTCTTGCATAATCTGAAGAGCCAGCTAAACGAGCAAAACAGTAAGGTCGAGAAGAAAAACGCCCTGCTTCCGGACAACCTGGAAAAATACCTGCAAGTGGTCCTGGGCGACAAAGATAAGAGGACGGTTGAAGATATCGCTGCTCATACCAAGGTCTTTGAGGATAGGAATACCTATGAGCTTATAGATCCCTGCGATATATCAAAGCATATAGACGAGCTGGAAGAAAAGATCCGCACATTTCAGACAGAGGTCGATTACATACTTTCGGAAAGCAACGCCACGACATTCATCGAAGTCGATTTTGTAGATTAAAAAAGCGTTATGGATGGCTGCACGAAAACCATAAACCTATGCCCGCTTCCTCATGGCGTTATATGAGGCGCTGAAAAGCTCCCTTTCTTTTTCTGGTAGGCATAAATGCCTGTACCGTCTGCTTTAAGGCGGAGGTAAAGTTCAAAACTGAAAGGTTAAAGCTAAACTGCGGTCTATCTTCTTGCTGGATATGCAAACAGGAGATTGAGAGCAGTGGGAAGTTTAAAGCTTGATTTTCCTCGATTTTTTAAAGATAAATACTCAAACCATAAACATCAAGCTCCTTTCAAATCCTTGATAAAAGGTTTGGCGTGGTATAGTTGGCCGATGGTTCCCCGCAAGGCTGTGCAGACATCCATTACCAATATTGACGAAACTATAGTAATGGATTTTATTATGACCGGTATAGTAATCGTGCGGAAAAAAAGCGAAGATTTGAAGCAGAGGATTTGTTTCATTTGATCATGCAGCACGGAAGGGTTTTGCAACCGCAAGCAGAGCTTGAATATGCTGAACATTTTCTTGGCGATGAAACACTGGAAAAACGTAGTAATCGTGCGGAACTGCACAGGAGGGGTTAGTTGAAACATGAAAGAATTCGACTCCGCGAAACACATTGAAATGCAAAGTACATATACTGTGTAAGGAGGAACTGTTGACACATGGCCCATCATGAAAGCGAAAGACAGTAGGGCTAAAGGTCAAGCCGGTCTAAACCGATAACCTAAGTGAGTGGTTTGAAGTCTAAAGAGTAATCCATAAAGGGGGAGTCCACATGCGCCTGTCCAAATCAAGATACTGTGCGGGGCTCCAGTGTCCGAAAATTCTCTGGATGGACAGAAATATGCCGGAGCAAAAAGCCGGGCAGAACGACTCGCATTTGATCATTGGCAACATAGTTGGCAATCTCGCAAAGGGATACTTCGGACAGTATGCCGAAGTACACTTTGACCGTAACAACATGGGCGGGATGATCGAAGAAACGGAGCTGCTGCTTGATGAGGGGACGGGAGTTATCACCGAGGCCTCTTTCTTATACGACGGTTGTTTTTGTAGCGTCGATATACTTAGAAAAGTTGGCGGCGGGTATGAGATCATCGAGGTGAAAAGCGCGTCGGGAAAAGACGATGACAGAGAAACAGACCTCAGTCAGGTCTACCTTGACGATATCGCATATCAATACTATGTACTCACGCATTGCGGCTTAAAAATTGCAAAGACATTTCTCATGTGCTTGAACAAGGAGTATGTCAGGCATGGCGAGCTTGACGTAAAGCAATTGTTTGCACTGACCGACTGCACTGCCCGAGTTTTGAGCAGTCAAGATGAAATACCCCGGAATATTTCCGCAATGAAAACGGTTGCCGCCATGGAATCCGAGCCCGAGGAAATTATCGGCAATCGGTGCGACACCCCTTATGAATGCGGCTACAAAGGCTGGTGCTTCCGCAGTTTACCGGAACACAACGTTTTTGAAATTGGCTGGAGGATGAAAAGGGAGCAAAAAGACGCGCTCTATCACGATGGAATCGTATCGTTTGAGGATATAATTCGTAGCGGCTGCGCCTTGTCGGAAAAACCTCTGAGGCAGGTCATGACGACGCTTCGGAATCTCCCGCCTCATATTGATAAAGAATCTCTCCGTCGTTTTCTGGCAACAGTGAAGTACCCGCTGTATCATCTGGATTTCGAAACATACCAGCAGCCGGTACCTGAGTGGGATGGTGTGTCGCCGTACAAGCAAATCGTTTTCCAATATTCACTGCACATACAGAGCGAATGCTGCGGCGCAGTCGAGCATAGGGAGTTTCTCGGTAAGCATGGCATCGATCCACGCCGCGAGCTTGCCGAGCATCTGTGCGCCGACATTCCCCCCGATGTGTGCGTAATGGTTTATAACAAATCCTTTGAACGGACTCAGCTCGAGAACTTGGCCGCGCTTTTCCCCGAAATGGAAGCGCATCTGATGAGCATACGTGAAAACATCGTGGATTTGATGCTGCCGTTTTCCTCCGGTATGTACTACTGCCGCGAAATGGGTAGGGGCTATTCTATCAAGAATGTGCTGCCCGCTCTATGCGGCGACGACCCGGAGCTCGACTATCAAAAACTGCCGCTCATTCACAACGGCGGTGAGGCGATGACAGCCTATGCGACACTCCATGAACAACCGCCGGAAGAAGCAGCAAAAATCCGCGCCGCGCTGCTCGCCTACTGCAAGCTCGACACACTGGCGATGGTGAAGGTGCTTGAGAAGCTATACGAGGCAGCGGAGTGAAGTAAGTGACTCATAATAGCGAAAGAACAGGAATAGAGAACAAAATAGAAGCGAAGAAAAGGGCACTAGAAGTGAAGATAGGTGACTTGATAAGAGCTAAAGAAATATCAAATAAAATCATCAATGAACTAGAAATTGACTACAAGGGCTTTAGGCCTGAAATGAAAATCAAAACGGAAAAAACAAAAGACTACTCAAAAGAAAAACCCTACAACAAGAAAACGATATTTTGTATTGGTTTTGGCAAAAACATCCCTTCGTTGTATATTGCGGGGTATGCAAGAGCTTTTACGGAAAGAATTAGAGAGCACTATAATAAAGAAACATGACGCAACTGACAAGAATGGTTTCTCAGGACGATTGCGCCTATTACCGGGTTATACGACATAAAATCTGGGATGATTGAAATAATCGCCCCGCATCCATGCGGGGCGAGGACGGCGGAACATTAGTATTGTGCAAGAGTTTAGACTATTTGCTGTAGGAGTGTCCATAACCTCTATTTCTATGAAGCATATGCTAATTTTTCAAAAGCTTTAGGACGTTGTCTAAGAGTATTCCGTGGGGTTTACGGACACACTCTATATTAAGAGAATTGATTAAATTCAAAGAAAGGGTTAGAAATGAGTAAATGTCAGAGGGATGAAATTCATGACGCAGTGTTACGCATTATATCAAATAAATATGATGAGCATGATCTTGAACTTACAGTACAGTTCATTAATGAAGAATTGCTGCTAGTACGGGAAGTAACGAAAAATGATTTTGCTGGATTGTTAGACGCATGTAAAGCTACGCAGCGCATTTATTTGCATAAAGAAATTCTTGGGTTAGTCAATCAAGCGTGGGAGGCAAATGATAATTCTCCACCGGATTTTAATTATGAGTACTGTAAGGAAATACTAGGGGAAGCAGATACGTTATTAACGCCAATTTCGTACTTGGAAGAAGTACCTAAGGTCTGGATGCGTTTAGTTTTTGCAATCCATGAGTTTACTTTGTTTTGTGAGGACATCAGCGAAGATTTTTTGGAATGCCAAGCCATCGCAGAGCAAATACTATTCAGAGTACTTACCAAGTGGTAACAGAGAAGTAACTAATTGAATAAGAAAAGCATTATCCATGAAAACAGCAAAACAAAGCCACGCCCACCGTCCGTGGCGGGCGCGGTGGAGCAGATTTTAGGTCGTATAACAAGCGGTTTAGCGAAATGGCGGTCGGAGTGGAAGCCAGAAGCCTTCTGCTCCCTCTGACACTTTGCGGTAGCTCAGGCTACGGCGCGCCCCATCCGCCACTTCGCCAAGCCGCCGGGCGTGTTATGCCGTCAGGCGTTTACATGTTCAACCGCAAAATGCTTGTTCACCGGGAAAGAACTGACCACTTTACTCAGTTCGCCTTATATCTCTTTCAAGATTCCGAAATCGAATCATACGCAATATTGACACCTTCATCGAAACACCTCATAATGAAATCGCGTTCAGCCTTTGAAAGCACAATATCCTCGACTGGTACATTGGGGTTATACAAATCACCTTTTGAAATAAGTATACCTTCTTTACAAATTGTAAGCGAATACTCACCTTGCCGCTTCAATGCTTTTGCAATAGCGAACTTGACGATATCATGTTCCGTAGCCGCCCCTATCAACCTCTTCATGTTGTTCCTCCTCGCTTAAATCTGCTGTTTGGGGTAGAACCCATGTCAGCATCATAGCACATGGAATGGGCTAAAAACGTCGCACAAGAAGCCAAAATGAAACATAGGCACTTTTTCAACGAGATCCTATTGCATATACGGCGGTCTGTGACAGCGACGGTATTGTGGCAGAAAACCAGCCCGCTTAAAACTCCAAATCGGCCATTTCTCTGCGCAGCGCATCCCGCACCCTCATCAGAACATTCCCCAGTAAATTTCTTCCCCTCCATTTATCCGTGTTTTGTGCGTCGGGGTTGTTCTTGCCCATCCCGATGCCCCATTTCCGATCCCGAGGGGAACATTCGGCAATTATGTCATCGCCGGTTGCAAGTATTTGCTTGCGTAGTTCGGGGTTTTGGGAAAACTTTGCAAAGCAAGCTGCGTACATGTTTTCTTGGTCGATTGTATTCCACACGCCCGCATCGAAAAACCGAATCTGCCTGCCGAGCTTCTTTGCCTCGGCGGGTGAAGCGGACATCAGCTTCTTATATGTAACCGGGCCATCGGGATCAAACCTCATGGCTTTCGTGTACATGAAATAATGCTCGCTGGTCGGGAATGTCCTGGCGTCGATTTCAAACTCCGCCGGGTAGAAATTACTGTAGATTTCCTTATCGCCATAAAATAAAACGAAACCCATAATGCGCCCCCCCTTTGTTTTTTATGAGTCGATCATATCATACCATATAGGATAAAAAGGGGATACAGCTTTACTGTTCCCGCTTCTGTTTGGCTTTCCGCAGAGGCATGATTGCCTCACGGATTTCGCCCGTTGCCTTTTTGCTGCCAAGAGGCACGGCAAATCCTTGAAAGGCTGTAGCATTCCTACGGCTTTGCCGCACCACTTGACAGCAAAAATCCTGCGCAATAATTTGGCTAATTTCAACGCACTCCGGTATAGTTAAATACTATCAAGAACGGTGGACTGTTTTTGTGCCACGAAGTTTGTTATACTGCTTCCATCATCAAAACCAAGGATGTCTACTTATCAATGATGGCGTCGCTTGAAACTCTTATCATTCGCATAAACAGAACCAACCGCCAGACATCCAGTACCTTGCAACATACTATGACTTTTTGCCTGATGATGCAATCGAAGCAGTTAATAGGCATTGTGGCACTTGTGAGGGCGGCATAATACAGCGAATTAGAAAATAAGAGCTGATAACAATATGATATACGGTTATGCTCGTTGCTCAACAAATGAGAAACTACAAGACATTAACCGCTAGAAGCGGGAGATTAGGGAATTAGGCGCAGCAGATAAAACCATATTCGTAACTGTTCAGAACCGGTGAAGATGGTTGTTTCTGTTCACGCAAAACGCAACCAAGGACGGTGGAGTGTTCGCGAATTGGCGCATGGAAGCGCCACTGAGCGATTGCGGGAACAGAAATAACTGTCTGAGCGCAAGGTTCTGAACAGTTACCCATATTCTTTGAATACTAGAGCGGAACGAAGGCTGACCGGGCAGAGCTTAACAAGTTGCTTGACATAGTGACACCGGGCGACACCATAGCGACCGCTGAAATAAGCCGACTGACGCGCTCAACAAGGCAATTATGCGTAGACAAAAAGAGCTTTCGCGTCTGTGCGCTCTAGGCTATCCGACCAAATATAAGTATCTGAATTATGTGGAGGGTTGAGAATATGAACGACAGAGAAATTGTTATCCAAATGGCAAAAGAATTCCGTTGCAAATATACTTTCTATGACCGCAAAGGGTGGAGAGAAAATTTTTGCGGTGTCGGCAGTATAGGGGGTGATTTCCCCCTCAACAAAGACCATATCGGCATCCATGCTCTTTGTGAGAATGAACGGGTTGTAAAATTAGAATTTTACGACAGCAAGAAAAAACCTATGCCGCACATTATTCCCGATACGATTGGCAATCTCGCTAAGTTGACAGAGCTGTATACTTGCGCACATTTCACAGAATTGCCGGAAACGATTAAAAATTGCAAATTATTGAGGGTTTTAGATGTTGGTTGCTCAATACGAAAATTACCCGATAGTATTTGCTCGCTTACAAAATTAGAAGAGCTAGAGTTGTGCTATTCTCCTATTACCGCATTGCCCGAAGCGATTGGAAACCTCAAAAAATTAAACCTATTAAATCTTTGCGGCACAAGTATAACCAAGCTGCCGGAATCAATCGTCTACTGCGTTTCAATGCGAAAAATGTATACCTATTATATGTCCTTAGAAAAGTTGCCCGAAAATATAGGGAAGTTATCAAATCTAAATCGTTTATGGGTTCAACAAACAAAGCTACGCAAATTGCCCGAATCAATTGGTGAATGTTCTAAGCTGGAAGAACTTCATACCGGCGGCGTAGAAATACCCGAATCGCTTAGTAAATGCCGTTTGTTGAAAGAGTTGATAATCGGCGAAGAGATTGAGTTGCCCGAAGCGATAAGAGCAATCCCCGACATAAAGATTGTCAACGGGTGGATTGTGGCTGTGGGAAATGGTACCGGAAAATATGAATATATTCAACGGGATAAAAAAACACCGGAATAAAGGCAGGGATAATAAATGAACATCAGCGAATTATTTTTATCCGTCCGTTCATATAACTTATTGCACCGCAAAGGCATAGACACGATCGAGGTCTTGCTGTCAATGACGGATGATGATATCACAGGCTTATACTATGGGCAAAAGGCTACCGCTGAAATCCGCGAAGCTGTGAAGCTATTTCGAGAAGTAGGAGCGGAGCGATACATCGAACAGTGGGAAAAGGTAAGAAAGGATTTTCAAAAATGAATATGACCGAAAAAGATGTAATCATACAAATTAGTAAAAACATGAACTGCAATTGCAACTTTGCCAGCGATTTTCTTTGGGCGCGGTCTGGTTCTGCGTTCACGGTTGTTTGCAATGGTGATTATGCTACTAAAATATCATCTATGAACCTTGATGTACCATCGTTGGAGATAATAGCGAATTTTAAGATGTTGGAACACCTTGACCTCACTTTTTCAGGAAAAATCAGCGAACTCCCTGATTGTATAAACAGACTAAAAACATTGAAAGTATTAAACTTATCCTACATGGGATTAACCGAATTGCCGGAGTGGATTGGCAATCTTACCGAACTGGAGGAATTGATTATAAGGCACAACCGTATAACCGAGCTACCTGATTCAATTTGTAATCTAATCCAGATAAAAGGCTTATCGCTAAATCATACGGATTTGATAAAACTGCCCGTGGGAATAGGGAATCTTAAAAATTTGGAATGGCTAGATATTCATGGCACCTACGTAGAAGAATTACCGCGTTCTCTTGCCAACATACCTAATCTAAAGTCTTTACGAGTAGACGGAAGTACCATGAGCCTGAACAAGAACTCCATCGGCTATATCGAAGCGTTAGTTTTTTCAAAAATCATGTATGGATAAATGTATGAGGGAGCAATTTCAACGCACTCCGGTTTAGTTATATGCTATCAAGAACGGTGGACTGTTTTTGTGCCACGTTGTTTGCTACACTGTTATTACATTCCAAGATTTATAGGAGGCGATTACAGATGTGCAAACCAATCGACAATAATAAGCAGCCGGTATCGGTTCATCAACAACTAGCGAATAAATTAACCCCTAAATACACTGTGTATAATCTGAATAGAGGTATAGGTGTCGCAAAAGGCGATTTAGAGCCGCTGAATGCCGATGATGTTGTACGGGTCAAACAAAGGATGCGTATAATCGGTCTGCCTGTGAAATAGCCTTTGGCAATTTTTCCCCATGTGATTGTTTTATCACTTTGTCTATTAGAAGAAACGGGTTTTCGTGTATAATTGGAAACACTTAGCACCGTAGACAATAGCACCGAAAAATGGCTGGAATACATTGAGAGCAGGCTGACGTATGACCGCTGGTTCTGTGGTCATTACCACACAAACGAAACGATAGATAAGATTCGGTTCATGTATGAGGACATAGTCGGCTTGTGAGTCGGTTATTGTAAAAAGCATTGCCAACTGAATCTCTTCATATGAGAGTATTAGCGCATTGGATTTAGCCGCTGCCATAAGGCAGTCGTTATACGGGGACGGCATAAAAATCTTTGCGGACAACTCCTAAGTCAAATCAATACTTGAATTTCCTTGTATCCTGCCGTATAATTATGTTGAAAGACTCTAACAGCAATTATAATTCATCTTGAAAATGATATTACGAGTCTTGTTGGCATGGGTGCGGTAGCTCAGATGGTAGAGCGATGAAAAATGAGTTTTGGAGAAAACTCTAACAGCAGTGCTTTGATGGTTAATCCGTAGGTCGCAGGTTCGACTCCTGCCCGCACCCCTGCCAGGAGCATGGGACAACTAAATCGTAAGGCGCTAACAGCAACTTTTTGGAAAATAGGATTCAAAACCTAAAGCGTCTTGAAAGCGAGTGTGTATTATGTTTATCAACGAAATGAAAAAGACCCTAAACGAAGAGTACAACTACTCTATATCCGAAAACGCCGCGCTTGGTTACCGTACGACCGGGCAGGCGCTCCTTGACCTGAACTTCAAGGTGGCCAGCCTCCGCAAAGCAAACGCAAACGAAATCGTTGACCTTTTTATGAAGGCTTTTTACGAGGATAAACTGCTTGCTGTCAAGTGGCTGTTTTATGCTCGTGATGCGAGAGAAGGCTTAGGCGAGCGAAGGTTGTTCCGGGTTGTCGCAGAATATCTCTGCCGGAATAATCCCGAAGTCGTTAAGGACTTAATCCAGCATATCCCTGAGTACGGCAGATATGATGATTTGCTCTGCGTAATAGGTACACAGCATACCGATATTGCCATAAACATCATAAAGGCACAGCTAAAAGAGGACGAGGGCAATATGGCTGAGGGAAAGCCTGTGTCACTACTTGCGAAGTGGTTGCCGTCGCCTAACACATCGTCAAAAGACACCGTCGCCAAAGCAAGGGAAATCATTAAGCTGCTCGGCATGAACGAAGCCCAGTATCGGAAAATGCTCTCTAGGCTGAGGAAGTACATTGACGTTGTGGAAGTAAAGATGTCGGACAAACAGTGGGGAGAAATCATATACGAGGCGGTTCCGTCGCGGGCGAACCTGATTTACAGCGATGCGTTCATGCGTAACGATGAGGATAGGCGCAAAGAGTACCTAGCTTCGCTTGCAAGAGGCGAAACGAAAATCAACGCCTCTGTCCTTTATCCGCACGACATTGTTCACAATTACTGCAATGACAGAGGTTACGGCACAACGCTAAAGAACTTGGATGTCGCGCTTGAGGAACTATGGAAAGCATTGCCTGATACCGTAAACGAAAACGGCAACACTATTGTTGTCGCTGACGGGAGCGGCAGCATGATGTGCGGTGTTGGAGGGACCAATGTAACAGCGTTGTCCGTTGCCAATGCACTTGCGATATACTTTGCCGAGAGAAGCAGCGGGCAGTTCAAGGACAACTACATTACATTTAGCTCTCGCCCCAAACTTGTCGACTTCCGCAACTGTTCGTCGCTGCGGGAAAAAATCGAGCTTGCGTTAAGGCATAATGAGGTAGCGAACACAAACATTGAGGCGGTTTTTGACTTGGTGCTTTCGACCGCGCTAAAGAAGAAGATGCAGCAATCGGAACTTCCGCAAAATATCCTCATCGTGTCTGACATGGAATTCAACATCGCAGTAACCGGCAGGCCGGACAAAAGGCTTTTCGCAGTTATTGCCGACAGGTATGCACAAAACGGGTACAAGCTGCCGAGGCTTGTGTTTTGGAACGTGAACAGCCGAACAGGCACGATTCCCATGATTGAAAATGATTTAGGAGTCGCGCTAGTATCCGGTTTCTCCGTGAATATAGCCAAGATGGTTTTGTCAGGGGAGCTTGATCCGTATAAATGCTTGATAGACCAGCTCATGAGCGAGAGATATGCAAGGATAACAATATAATCGAAAAATGAGGACGTACAATGAGCGATAGAGAACTCGTATTGCAAATAGTAGAAAGTGGCTAAACATGCTCGAAAAAGACGAGGTTTGCGAAGAACGCATTCATATGGAGGCTATTTTTGGGGAGAATTTTCTCGAAAACTATTGACATAACCTATTTGCTATGTTGTAATGTAGTATGCTACAACATAGCAATTTTTTTCTGTACAGAAAACGAGAGGATGCCTTTATGTTTATTGGTCGCGGAGCGGAGCTTGAAAAGCTGGGTAAATTATATGACGGCGGCAGATTTGAAATGATTGTAATGCTCGGGCGTCGGCGCGTGGGCAAAACTACGCTTATTAACGAGTTTATTAGAGACAAGGAAAGCATTTTTTTTGCGGCTTCGGAAACTAATGGGGCGCAAAATTTAGCAGAACTTAGCAATGCCATAAATAAAGACGGCAGTGTTTTTCCGGACTTTAAGACAGCGTTCGAAGCGATTTTTAAGCTCGCCGAAAATCGCCGCATTGTCTTTGTCATCGACGAGTACCCCTATCTTGCAAGTTGCTCCAAAGGAATTTCCTCGGTTTTGCAACATATCATTGATTGCAACCACAACAACTCGAAGCTGTTCTTTATTATATGCGGTTCGTCGGTTTCCTTCATGGAAAATCAAGTGTTGGGGTATAAAAGCCCGCTTTTCGGAAGAAGGACGGCACAATTTAGGATTAAGCCTTTTGATTTTGTCGGTTCAAGAGGGTTTTTCCCGAATTACAATGCACATGACGCCGCGCTTGCATACGGAATCACGGGTGGCATCCCCCTTTACATGACGAAAATCAATGACAAGCTTCCCCTCTCCGAAAACATAAAACAGGGGTTTCTTGACGTTACCGGTTATTTTTATGAAGAGC
>Ga0099364_10011188_pt1 | contig 12281 bp, 13 predicted proteins | sample TergutTh196P3_FD_73070 | JGI IMG/M metagenome (GOLD analysis project Ga0099364, IMG submission 73070) | Microcerotermes parvus P3 segment gut microbial communities from Pointe-Noire, Republic of the Congo - Th196 P3 | ecosystem: Host-associated > Arthropoda: Insects > Digestive system > Gut ...
TCTCGGTGGCGGGTGTGGCGTGCATCACGGCGCTGTCCCTGCTGCTGTCCTTCGGTCTTCTGCGCTTGAGCAAACGGTTCGCTTTCATCAAAAATCTGCTGATCGCCCCGATGATTCTGCCCACCGCCAGTGTGATTTTTGTCTGGCAGCTCGTTTTTCAAAATGACGGGTACAGGATGCTGGCCGGTTATAACACCGGCTCCGGTTTCTGGATTGTCCTGCCGGTTTACCTGTTATACATTTGGAAAAACACCGGCATCAACATCATCATCCTCAGCGCCGCGATAGCGGGGATTCCTTCCGAAACGAGAGAAGCCGCGGCGCTGGACGGGGCGGCAGGGCTTCGCCTGCACCGGTCGGTAACCCTGCCGCTGATCGCCCCCGGGTTGATGTTTGCCGTTGTGCTGTCCTTTGTAAACGCGCTGAAAAATTTCCGGGAGAGCTATTTGTTTTTTCAGACCGATTATCCGCCTGACGCGGCCTACACAGTGCAGTATTATATGAATAACCATTTCCGCAGATTGAGCTATCCGAATTTGACGGCGGCGGCGGTTATTTTCACGCTGATCATTGTAGCGGTCTTGCTGGTATTTTACCATTGGGAGAATAAGTATAATGAAAAAATCTACTGACAGCCGCGGAGTCACCATAGCCTTATTGCTTGCCGGGCTTGTTTTTATCACTCCCGTTCTGCTTACGCTGCTTCTCTCTCTCCGATTCGAGGGGGGCTTCCCGACATGGCGGCAATATGAGGAGCTGTTAATCACCAATTACACGTTTCTGCGGTTCTTTTGGAATTCCATGGGGTATTCCCTGGCCATCACGCTGCTCTGTGTCCTGATTTCCTTTCCGTTAGGCTTCCTGTTCGCGAAGGTGCGGTTCTGGGGACGGGACACCTTGTTTCTTGTGTACATCATCGCCATGCTGCTGCCCTTTCAAGCCACCCTGCTCCCGAACTATATCCAGCTGCGCGATTTTGACCTGCTCAACACTCCGATGGCGCTGATTCTGCCGGCTGTCTTCTCCCCGTTTGCCGTGTTCCTGTTCCGTCAGTTCATCAAGAGCGTGCCTTCCGAGTTGATTGACTACACCATGCTGGAAACTTCCTCAGCGTTTCTGATTCTCCGGTACGCGGTGTTTCCGCAGATCCGGCCGGCGGCGGCCGCCCTGTCGGTCATCGTCTTCTGCGAGAGCTGGAATATGATTGAGCCGGTATTGATCTTCGCGGCTAAAAATCCGGATATCCATCCGCTCTCCGTCAGGCTGGGCGATCTGCCGCCGCCCGTATTTTTCAGCGCGGCTTCCGTGTATATGTATCCTATTTTGCTCTTGTTCCTGTTGTTTAAGGAAATCTTGGCCGCCTCGATGAAGCGGTTTCGCTGGGATGGGTGATTATGAAAAAATGGTGGATCGGCCTGCTGGGCCTGGGATTGCTGCTGCTGCTGGCGTTCTTCCTGCTCGGGGAGACTCTCTACGAGAGAGGAAAGCCGGTGGTCACGACGGTGAGAGCCTCCTCTTTCCTCGGTCAGGAGGGAGTCATTGTGCCTCCCGAGGCGCTGAGGTCCGGCGGCGCGGGGCATTACGTGTATGTTCTGCAGTCTGAACAGGGGTACAGCCGCGTGATTTACACCGTTTCTTACGTCGAGGTGCGGCTGCTTGCGGCCGACAACGGGTTTGGGATGGCGGTTTTGGAGGAGGGCGGCGGAGTCAGGGCCGGCGACAGGCTGGTCTCCGCCCCCGCGGACGGACTGACGGACGGGATACGGGTTTTGTGGCGCAATGAGTGAGGAAGGAGCGGGGGGCCGTGAATAGAATTACCTTACATTTGACATGAGGAGGCTGCGGTCATGCCCAAACGCATAACAGACGTTATTTTCCTGCTCCTCGCCGCGGCATTGCTCCTGCCGGCTTGCGGCAGGAGTACAATGCCCGAAGGCAGCGAAGCCCCGCCGCCGGGAGAGCCGGCAACGCTTCCCCCCGCTTACACGCCTATGCCGTCCCCAACAGCCGGGGCATTGCCGTCAGCAGCGCCTGTATCCGAAGCCCCAGATACATCCGCGCCGACCGCAACGCCCGCGCCCTTGCCTACATCTGCGCCGACCCCGGCCCCTTCACCGGCCGCAACGCCCGCGCCTGTACCTACACCGGCGCCGACCCCGAAACCGGCCGACCCGGCAGACCTTCTCCGCGGCATCAGAACCGCGGCCCTCAGCGAGGATAGGACACGCTTTTCCCTGGCCATCGCCAAGGACGGCATAATGCTGACGGACGAGGAACTGGAAGCCGTGCAGGCATTGCGCGATATACCGCAGCTAAAATCCGTGGCGCTGGGAATCACCAATATCCAGGACATCAGCTTTCTATCAGAACTCACCAACCTAGAGTGGCTGGAAATCCGCTTTCCGGTCAGCGATATCAATCCGCTGAAAAAACTGACGAAGTTGACGCATTTGGATTTAGAAAAGTGCCAAGTCAATGACATCAGCCTGCTGGAAGCCTTGACCCAGCTGCGAACGCTTAGAATCAGGGGCGAACACATCAGCAGCGTCAGCGCGCTGAAGAATTTGATCCATTTGGAGGAACTGTCGTTGGGGAGCCGTGAATGGCTTCCGCCCAGCCCGATCAGCGATATCGATGCGTTACAGAGCTTGACAAATCTGACGAGCTTGTCGGTGGTGTATTGCCGGATCAGCGATATCCGTGCCCTGAGCGCCTTGCCGAAATTAACGGCTCTTTCTCTGGGGGGCAACGCAATCAGCGACATCAGCGCGCTATACGGATTGACAAATCTGGTGTCTCTTCAATTGAGGGAAAACCATATCAGCGACATCAGCGGGATAGAAACGCTGTCCCATTTGGAATATTTAACACTGGGCCGCAATCAGGTGCGTGATATCCGTCCCATAGCGGAACTGCTCAGCTTGGAACGCGTATCCTTGGACCACAATCAAATTGAGGATATTGCGCCGCTGATGAATATGAAACAGCTGACATTTATTAACTTGGTCGGCAACCCGCTGACTGAGGAGCAGGAACGGGAACTCCAATCCGCGCTTCCGGAGTGTGTGATTTGGCGTAATTTTTGATCGTGTTCCATAGGAGATCAACCGCGCCGTCTTGACAAATCCCGCCAGTTTATATACCCTCTATATAACGAACCGTGCGAGGGGGTGGGGATAGATGGCGGATATAGGCGAAGACCCGCAAAGGTTTTTTGAACAGCTGTATGCGGACTGCTATGACTTCATCCTGGCCGTTGTGGTGAAGGATATCCGCAACCGGAGCCACGCGGATGATATCGTGCAGGACACGTTCATGGCGGCGTGGGACGCGGCCGGCCGGCTGCGTGACCATCCCAACCCGGCGGGGTGGCTCGTGACGGCGGCGAAGTACAAGTGCCTGCATTTTCACCGCGCCGTGAAGCAGCAGCGGAAACTTGCGGAGATCATGGCCGGCGTCCATCGCGGCGCGAACCCGGAGGCGCTTGACGCGTCGGCGCTGCTGGCCTGCCTGAAGCCGAGGGACGCCGAAATCCTGAGCCTGTTTTACATACGGAAATACAGCGCCCGGGAGATCGCGGAACGCCTCGGCGTGAAGGAGCCCTCTGTCCGGTCAAGGCTGGCCAGAGCCAGGAAAAAACTGGGGATTTTAATGGACGCGGTCAACAGGTTAAAATAAATTTTTGTCCCCTGCAACATTTCGGGGTTTTCGCGGAATATACAGACAGGAGGGTATGCTATGCCGGATATGCTGCGACACGCTACCGTGGAGAATTTAGACCTGCTGATGGACACGTTGTTTCACGTGGACGACATCTCGCCGGAGCAGGTTGAGTTTCTTCGCGCCGTTGTGGACGAACTGAGGGAGAGGGGGGAAATACCCGATGTGACGGAAGAAGAAAACCGGGCCTCGCTGGAGGCCATGCGGCGCAGGATTCAGGAGCGGGCCAACGCGCCGCCGGAAGCGGCCCCGGAGGACACAAACTGGATGGCCGAACTCAACGGGGACATCCTGCGGGATCGGGCGCGCGCCGCGGCCCGGTTCAGACGGTTCCGCAATTTTACGGTATCCGCGATGGCCGCGGTGGTCATACTCTTCCTGTTCCATACCGTCGCCGAGGCCGCCGGCTATAGCCTCTTAGGCTCGGCCGCCCGATGGTCGAAGGGCGCGGTGTATTTTGTCTTCGGGGTTGGCGGCACAGAGGAATTTCCGAAGATCAATACCAATGCGTATGACAAATTGAAGTTCACTCTGGACCGCCTGGGGGTTCATGCCGCTCTCCCGGACTACATTCCCGACGGGTTCATATTCGACAGCCTTGAGCCGGAGGAGCCGGACGAAATGGTCAACCTAGTCGCGTGGTTCGCGTCTGAAGAAGGGTTTTTCTCTGTGAGCGTTTCGCGGATAATCCCGGGGGAAGATTTGAAATTCAACGAATCCGACGGCGCGGAGCATACAGAGCTGTATTCTTCCCAACGCGGAGAGTTTTTCATCACGACCAACATGGGCCGGATGAACGCGATTTGGTATCACGGCATCTATGAGATCGTGATCCAGGGAAATCTCTCTTATGAGCAGCTGATACAAATGCTGGATTCTATTTGAAACGGAGGATTTTTTTATGAAACGGACCCTCGCTTTTGTGCTGGTGATTTTGCTGCTAGCCGCAAATATGTCCGCGTTTGCCCGGACCAGCCTGTACATAGGCTCCCATTCCGCCGGCGTATCCCCGCAGGGCGGCGGCGTTGTTAAGGTTTCTGTTTTCGTAGCGGGAACCCATCCGCGGATGACCAAGATCGGGTTTCCTATGGTGTCTCTGTATGAGTTGAACGGGAGTACATGGACGCTGGTTGCCGTGCAAACTTCCCAGTACAACCCTAACGCCACCGCGGGCAGCCACAGCTACTCGTTCACCTATCAGGGAACGGCGGGAAAGTCGTATTACGCCAGCGCATCATTTTACGCACAGGATACAACCGGGTCTGACACGAAAAACGCCAGCTCTCCTACCGTGACGGCGACGTAAATCGATAGAAAACGCGGCGCCGCCCCTGCGGCGTGTGCGGCCCGCGGTGGGCGGGGGCAAGCCTCCGCCCACGGACAGATCAGGAAAAGCAGCTACTCTCCCTGTCGCGTGCGGGGAAAAGATTGACGAGTTTTCAATCTTTGTGTATGCTTTACATACCCCCCCTTTTTTAAGAACGGAGTGATGTACCATGACGAAAAGACTGCTTCTTTTTTGCTGCCCGTTTATTCTGCTCACCGCCTGCGCTCCCTCCGCGCCGCCCGGCCCGGAGGATCACGTCTTCTCGGGCGGCCGGTATTTTTATGTGCCCGAGGCGTTCCTGGAGGCGTTCCCGCCTAAGAACTACCAGCTCTTTTCCACCGCTTCCGGTTGGGACAACATGGAGGAGATTGAGGCGGACAAGGTCCACGGCTTTGACCCCCAGTTCCAGGGGGGGGGACGGGGGATGCGTATCCCGGACGGCGGAGGCCTTTATATCGCGGACAGAAGACGCCAGCGGGTCCATATCCTCGATTCAGAAACGCTGGAGGAGAGGGATTATATCAATTGGGGCACGCGGGTTGTCTATCAGCCCGATGCCGTCTGCTTCGACAAAGACGGGAACGTGTATGTGCTGGATGCGTTTTCGGGTATATTGCAGATATACGTCTATACCCGTGAGAATGAATACATAAAGACCATAGCGGCCGACATAGGGGAAATGGACTTGAACACGGACTGCGGCATAGCGGTTACCGATGCCGGGGACATATACATCACCTCCCCGTCCAACCACGCGGAAAGCGGCGGTGTGTACAAGGTGGAGCCGGACGGCTCCGTATCGGCGGTGATCGGCCAGGGCCTGTTCGGCCGGCTCTGCAAATCGGCGGACGGCCTCGGCGTCATTTTTGTCAACACCTCCTTTCCCGTCGAACCCGGCGATACGGCAGTCTCTTCCGACGGGGTAACGGCGCTCTACCGGATAGAGGGCGGCGAGATCGTCGATATGGCCGTATTTTATCCGAACTTCAGGATACCCTCCATTCCCGGAGGCGCGGTCCCTCCCTCCGTTTTTTTCGACATAACCACCCGGCAGGGCGTGGTGGACATCGCGTGTTATAACGGTGAATATTACGTTCTGACCGAGATGAACGTGATTGTCGTCTTTGACGCCGATCTCCGCTATGTGAGGACGATCCGGATCAAAAACGGCTATTGGGATGACCCGGAGCCGCTGATCTCACACGTGGAACGGGAAAAGTTTTCGGCCGGCTACCTATTCTGCATGGACATAGACGGCAAGGGGGACATCTACATCATTGCGTTCTCCGACGGTTACCACATGTGGGGTGAGCAGCCGGAACGCAATCTGGAGCTGCGCGTTTACAGGAGGGGAGGGGACGAATGAGGCTGTTTTACTCCGTCACAAGAGCGCCGGGGCTTCTGATCGCCAACCGCTTCCAGGCCGTTATCCTGACCGTGTGTTTTTCGGTCTGCTTTCTGCTCCCCTCCGTCATGCACCTGTATTACGAGGGGTCCGTGAAAATCATGGAAAGCCCGCTGACGAGCGATTACACCATATACATGACCGCCCTCGAAACAGACGGCCTGTTCATCCTGAAGGATTATGACAAGCTGAGGGAGCTGCTGCCCGAAGGCACGTCGGTTTTCGTCCGCGCGGGGCGGGGTATAAACTCATTGGTTTATGGGACGATAAGCCGGCTGGCCACGGTTTATTGGATCCTCCCGCCGGACGGCACGGGATTGGTGTACTATCCGTTTCAGGAAGGGCAGATCAGCGGAAGTCTGCCGGTATCTCCCGATGAGCTGCTGGTGGGCGACAGCGTCCTCCGCGGCGTCAGCGCGAAACGGCTCATCGGCTCAACGGTAAACATCAACGGGAGAGAGTATACCATTTGCGGGATTTTGCGGGATTCCGAGGTGATCTACGGAAATATCCACTCGCTGGAAAACGCGGATAGGGTATTCCTGAGCTTTATGACCGGGGATGATTTGAGCAGACACTACAGGGAAGTGGAAGCGGCGTTCCGCGGGTATTATAACGCCGGGCCGCCCATGCTCGCGCAGACCATACACGATATAAGAGTTGAATACCTGGTGGCAGACACGCGGCGTCTGCTGCTTATCACGGTGTTTTCGCTGATCCTTTGCCTGCTCGGCTGCATTGGCATCGCCAACTCCGTGCTGTATGACTCCCGCGCGGCGATTGCCGTGAAGCTCTCGGTTGGAGCGCGGTACGGCGACATATTTCTTGAATTGTTTATGTATCTGAGTCTCATTTCACTGTCGGCGGCGCTGATTACCGCCTTGCTCTGCCTCCCCGCCCAATGGTATTTGCGCGTGAGCCTTGAGATCTCCGCTTCCTTCAGCGCGGGCACGGCATTGGCGCTCGGGCTTGTTTCCCTCGCCGTTTCGGCTGTGATGTCAATTATTTCCATATTCCAGATTGCGAGGAAGATGGCATGAGGTACTTTTGGAACACGGCAGTCAAGACCATCACGCGCGCCCTCCCCGTGTATCTGCCGCCGGCGTTGTTGATGGCGGCGGGGTTTGCCGTCGTGTATGTCCTGTTCAGCGGCGTATTTTCCTACCGGGATCACATCAAACAATCCATCGGAGCGGTGGATTTGTCCGACGTGGTCGTCACTGCGTCTTTCTCCGGTTCTGCCGACGGCGCCATGAATTCGCCGCGCATCAAGGGCCTGTACACCCCCGGGCCCGAGGCGATCCTGACGCCGGAGGACCTGGAGTATATAGGAGAAGCCTTTGCGGGCCGGATTCGGCTGCGGTATATCTTCGGTTTTGTTCAAGGTACGATTACGAACTATATTACGCCGGATTATCTTGATCTGATCGGCAATTTCGCGCCCGAAGGCGACGATTGGCTCCTGTGCGGCCGAGATGAGATTGAAAGCATCAGAGCGTTGCTGCTCCTGGCGCCTAACGACGAAATCGGGTTCGCCCGCTCCTTCCCGTTTGACTACGATGAGGAGCGCGGTGTTTTCACCCCGATAGGGGGCGGAAACGAGATCACGGTGTATGCCATCGAGGACGTTGATTTCAGCGGGGTCGACCTGAGTCATTTGGACGGAAACGCTTACGACGACCGCTTTCCCGACCGGCCTTACAGACACATGGTTTTTATCCCGATAAAGCATTATTTTGATGTGTACCGACCGACCGACCGATGGTACAGACAGGACCGCCAAATGCAGGTAAGCGCGGCGGACCCGCAGGCGTTGTCCGATCTGTTCATCTACCTCAACACGGCGCACCAGGGCGAAGTTCTGTATTCGGGAAAGAGCCATATCGCCGAGTATCTGCAAAAGATCAACGAGGAAATGCGGATGCTGGCGGTTATAGCGCCGGTCACCGTCCTGGTGTCGGTCATCATCCTCATCAACTTTATGGGATTGCAGATGCTCTCGGTCAAACGGCGCAAATACGCCCTTGCCGTGCAGATGGCCTGCGGCGCGCCGCGCGCTTCCGTACTTGGCGGGCTGCTTGCCGCCTCGGCAATAACCATGCTGGCTTCCGCCGTGCTTGCGCTTGGTCTCGGCTATGCGTATCTCGCGCGCTTCAAACCGATGCTGGCCGAGGCGGCGATGACGGCGCGGGCCGAGGCGGCTGCGATTCTGTTCGGCGCGGCCCTGCTGGCGGCCGTCCTGGCCAATCTCCCCGCGCTGGTGCGCGCGGCGCGTATGTCCCCGGCGGAAATACTGACAGAACAGTAGGAGGGCTCGGACATGATAGAACTGAGCGGCATAACCAAGATATACCGGAATAAAAATCTGGAGTTCCAGGCGCTCCGGGGCGTCTCCCTCACCATCGGAGAGGGAGAGTTCGTCACGGTCATGGGGCGCTCCGGCTGCGGCAAATCCACGTTGCTCACGGTCCTCGGCCTGATGAGCAGGTTCGACGACGGAGCGTATCTGCTGCGCGGCCAAGCGGTGAAGGATATGCCGAGCCGCGAGATATGCCGGATGCGCAACCGGCATGTCGGTTTTGTGTTTCAATCCTATAACCTGATCAACGAATACTCGGCGCTTGAGAACATCGAAATGCCGTTGGGGTATGCCGGCGTTGGCGGCGCCGCCAGACGCAGGCGCGCCAAGGAATTGCTGGAAACGGTAGGACTCAGCGACAAAGCGAGGAACACCCCGCTCCAGCTTTCCGGAGGCCAGCAGCAGCGGGTCGCCATAGCGCGCGCGCTGGCCAACAGGCCGAGCCTGCTTCTGGCCGATGAACCCACAGGCAACCTTGACACAGGCAGCGGACAGGAGATCATGAGCCTTTTCAAAACGCTGAATGAGCAAGGCGCCACCATCCTGCTTGTGACCCATGACCCGCTTGTCGCCTCATACGGCAACCGGATACTGCACATGACCGACGGGCTTATCGAGGAGGAATAAGGAGGGCCGCAGTGTACCCTGGCGGACGTTCGTGGGGCTGGTGATGAGGGTGGGCGTGATTGTTTTGGATTTGCCGATCGCTTATCAATGGCTGAATCCGCCAGAGAGAGCCGTCCTCAAGATGCTCTTTGAGGGATACACGGCGGAGGAAATTCAAGCCGGGCGGGTTCCCCCATTTTGCGCCCCAACTCCGCAGGCGGGTCAGAGCCTCTCCAGCAAAAACAGCGCCCCATACAGCACCGGCTGGTGCGCCAGATAGATGATCAGCGTGCGCCGCCCGACCGACGGCAGGAACGGCATATTAAACCGATAAAACCACTCCGGCAGCCGCCCCTCCCGGATCGGCCCGCCCAGCATCGCGCCCAGCAGGAACAGCAGCCCCCACGGCACGATGGGAAACCAGTCCGCCGATGGGATATCCGGCCAGAACCCCGACGCCCCGGGCCGGTAGTACACACTCAAAAATACGGCGATCAGCGGAACGCCGGCGATGACGGTCATATCCCCCGGCGGCAGCTTCAGCCGCCGGGTCAGTTTTTCCAGGAGCCAATAGATCAGCATACACGCGCCCAGCAAGTGCAGGATGCCGATGGTCACCGGCGTCCCGAGCAGGTCGTTGGGGCGTCTGTAGCTTTGCAAAACGGCCTTTCCGGCCGCGGCCTCGGGGTCCGGCTCCGCGGGCAGGTCCAGCCTGCCGAGGGCCGTCTGCGCCTTTTCGGAGAGCGGGAGCCGGCGCTCCAGGACCAGCCGCCCGACCTCCGCCTCCTCCACCGGCAGGCTGTATGCCGCTTTCAGCGCCAGCCAGGGCGCGGGCAGAATCGCGCAGCTGACCGCCGTCACCAGCGCCGCGCAGCCCAGCGTCACCAGCGCGCGGCGCAGATTGCTGCGCGAAAAGCGGCTGGACACCCCCGCCAGCACGATAAACAGCCCCGCGAACAGCACGACCAGAGCGCCCATAAACGGGTTGTACAGCACGGTGTCCGGGATATACTCCCGCGCCGCAAGGTTATAGCCCGCGTGATAGGCCACCATCAGCAGGATGGACAGCCCCCGCAGGGCGTCCAGCAGCGGGATGCGTCCCTTTTCGGCGTTCCCGCTCATACGTTGAACCGGAACAGGACGATTTCCCCGTCCTGAAGGATATAGTCCCTACCCTCGCTGCGCACAACGCCCTTTTCGCGAGCGGCGGTCATCACGGCCTTGCCGTCCTGACCGGGCATGGCGTCCGCCTCGCGCATGAACTCGTCATAGCCGATGACCTCGGCGCGGATGAAGCCGCGCTCAAAGTCCGTGTGTATCTTTCCCGCCGCCCGCGGGGCCTTCGTGCCGCGCCTGACGGTCCACGCGCGCACCTCCGGCGGGCGCGTCGTGAGGAAGCTGATCAGCCCCAGCAGGCCGTATCCCGCGCGGATCAGCCGGTCCAGCGCCGATTCGGCCAGGCCCAGCTCCGATAAAAACAACGCCTTTTCCTCCGCGTCCAGACCCGCGATCTCCTCCTCGAGCCGGGCGCAGATCGGGATCACCGCGCTGCCCTCCGCCCCGGCGTGCGCCTCCACGGCGGCCAGATGCGCGCCGCCGCCCGCGCTGAAGCCGTCCTCGCCGAGGTTGGCCGCGTACAGAACGGGCTTGGCGGACAGCAGCCAGAGGTCGTCCGGCAGGTCTTCCTCAAAGCCCCGCGCGGGCTTCCCTTCGTTGAGCCGGGCGATCAGCCTCTCCAGCGTCTCCGCCTCCGCGAGGTATTTCCGGTCGCCCTTGGCCAGCTTTTTGGCCTTTTCCAGACGCCGTTCCGCCGTTTCCAGGTCTGCCAGCGCCAGCTCCGTGACGACGATTCCGATGTCGCGCAGGGGATCGGCGCCGCCCTCGACGTGGATGATATGATCGTCGTCAAAGCACCGGACCACATGGATGATGGCGTCCGCTTCGCGGATATGGGCCAGAAAACGGTTGCCGAGGCCCTCTCCCTTCGACGCGCCGCGCACCAGTCCGGCGATATCCGCAAACTCCACGGCGGCGGGGATGACCTTTTTCGGCTTGAACAATGCCGCCAGAGCGTCTACGCGCGCGTCGGGGACCGTGACGGTCCCGATGTTCGGCTCGATGGTGCAGAACGGGTAGTTGGCCGCCTGCGCGCCCGCGTTCGTAATCGCGTTGAACAGCGTGGACTTGCCCACGTTCGGAAGTCCGGTGATGCCGAGTTTCATGCGGTTTCAGCCCCTTCTGGCGTGGTTTTTGCCCTTGTCCGCCCGTACATTTTCCGGCAAAATCAATCCATGAGATCACAATTTGAAAAATCACTCTTGCATTCACGGCGCGATATGGTACAATATTTGCATCTATATAACTAAGGAGGAACACCCATGGCTTATTCCATCAACGAAAACTGCGTCAGCTGCGGCGCGTGCGAGCCCGAGTGCCCCGTAGACTGCATTTCCGCCGCCGCGGACAAGTATGCCATTGACCCCAACACCTGCATCGACTGCGGCGCGTGCGCCGGAGTCTGCCCGACGGACGCAATCGCGGCGGGCTGATTTATGAAAACCGGCGGCAGGGGCGGCGTCAAGGCCGCTCCTGTTTGTGTTGGAGCAGTTCGTTATAGATATCGCGCCGTGAGACGCCGGTCGCGGCGGCGGCGGCGCGGGCCGCCTCCTTCAGGCTGGCGCCGTCCGCCCGGGCTTGGCTTGCAATCCGGATCGCCGCCTCCGGCACGGCGGCCTTCTCTGAGGGCATATCCTGTCTGCCGGGGACTGCCGTGCCCTCGAGGATCAGCGTAAACTCGCCGCGCGGCGGGGTCCGGGTGAAGTGGTCTATCGCCCCGGCCAGCGTCAGGTCCAGGGCTTCCTCGT